>OGHS01000031.1_pt1 | contig 94282 bp, 90 predicted proteins | sample 1571611 | NCBI WGS metagenome assembly OGHS01 (sample SAMEA2581944, study PRJEB24529) | metagenome | biome: Human gut stool | place: China | collected 2011 | reverse complement strand
AGCACAATCATGACTGCAATTGCAACAGCCATAAAAATCAAAGTGCTTAAAAATCCAGAGCCGCGGGACTCTTTAAGAGAATTATTCTTTTCTTCCTCCATTATCCCTCCTTAAGCAGCCTGTTTCTTTCCTGCTGCTGCCATTGCACAGGCAATTGCAAGTGCAATTTCTTCATCATTATCACTCTGCGCATTTTTCTTAGCAGTTTTCTTTTCAACAGGCACTTCCTCAGGGAAGAATTTATTTATAATCTGCAAAACTCTTCCGTTCAAATCCATAGCCCAAATCATTATTGTTAAGAAAATAAAAACGGTTCCCATACCAATAATCATTACAATTAAACCGTCTTCTAATAACGCTAAATTCATAATATTCTCCTTTTTTTATTAAATTTTGTACATCTTTTTATTAAGCCTGTACTAATTTACGGAGCTCTTATTAAAATTTCAGATTTAAAACAGGTTGATAAATTATGAATGTTTGCCCCGGCTATTTCGGGATTGTCATTTAAATAAATATTATCAGCATTTTGGTTAGAATGAGCACCAAAACATCTGCTCTGAGAGAATTGCTGATTTCCGTCTCCTTCTTGAGAAAAGATTTCCAGCCCCCGCATCGTTTCAGACGTCAGAACAATGTTTTCATGATGATTTTGAATATAATTTTCAGACGTGAAAATATCAGAGTGAACATCATTTACAAATGCACCCTGCAAAAAAATAAAACACAAAAATATAAATAATGTTTTAAAAAATATCCTCACGATAAATATTTTACTACAAAATTTTTTTGTCAGGCTATTATCCCTCTATCCACTGTTATTACTATACATGTAACCCTTGAAAAAATAATTGTTAATAGTACAATTAAAGTAAGAGTATTAATTATTGAGAAAGGTCGGGGAATGCTTAAATTAAATTTCAGAAACACTGATTCGATGATTATCGGCGAAGAAAACGGATTAAACTTAAGCCTTGAGTTTGAAAATTACAAAGAAACAATCTCTAATATAATAAAAAGTTTAAACCAGAGAAAAGATAAACCCGGACAGTGGCTTCAATGGATGAATTTAGGCTATAACGAGGAAACCGTATGGTATGTTAAAGAATTTGCTTCTATGGTTGAAAACAGATTTGAGAATATTCTTGTACTTGGTATCGGAGGCTCAGCACTCGGTGGTCTTGCAGTTACCGAAGCTCTGCTTAAACCATACTGGAATTTACTTACTCCGGAACAGAGAAACGGACTCCCAAGAATTTTCTTTTTAGATAATATCGATCCTGACTCTATGAATGGACTTTTAGATATACTTGATTTGAAAAAAACTCTGGTTAATGTAATTACAAAATCCGGTTCTACAGCCGAAACAATGTCTCAATATATGATTATAAAAGACCGTCTTGAAAAAGAACTCGGTGATGATTACAGAAGAAATATTGTTGCAACAACTGACAAAAAAGTCGGTGTTCTAAGACAGCTTGCCGATCAGGAAGGGTATAAAACTTTTGTTGTTCCTGATGATGTCGGCGGAAGATTTTCAGTTTTCTCTGCTGTTGGTCTTGTTCCTTTTGCGCTTGTAGGGCTTGATATTGATCAGATTATGAACGGTATTAAGGATATGGATCTTGCTTTAAAAAATACTGACATCAACCAGAACATTGCTGCTCAGGGTGCTTTGATACAATATCTTCTTGATACTAAAAAAGGTAAAAATCTTTCTGTTATGATGCCTTATTCAAGCAGATTAAAATATGTTTCTGACTGGTATGTACAATTATGGGCAGAATCCCTCGGAAAAGAAGTTAATAATAACGGAGATAAAGTAAATGTGGGCCCTACACCTATTAAAGCACTTGGAGCAACTGACCAGCATTCGCAAATTCAGCTTTATAACGAAGGGCCGAATAATAAAGTTATCACTTTCATCAGGGTTGAAAACTTTGATACAACATTAGAAATTCCGCGTATCTTTGAATATACAGGTATTGGATATTTAGGCGGAAAAACAATTAATGATTTGATTAATGCGGAAGCTGATTCAACAAGAGTAGCTCTTGCAGATTACTCTCGTCCTACAATGACACTTTCTATTGAAAAAATTGATGAATACAATGTAGCCCAGCTACTTTACATGCTGGAAGTTCAGACTGCAATTGCCGGAGAGCTATATAACATAAATACATTTAACCAGCCTGGAGTTGAGCAGGCAAAGAATTATACATACGCGCTTATGGGAAGAGCCGGTTACGAAGAATCTGCTCACACACTTCAAGAAAAAATGGCAAGCGTGTAATTAAAAAAAGAATAAAGCAGCCCGTAAGCCGTGTTCTGTTTTTTCTACTTCATAAGTATACTTGATAATCATCTATCTAGTCTCAGGATTACTCCAGAGCTCAAGCGATTTTTTGAAACAAGGCGGACACCTTATAATGTTTCTTTCATCTTGCATCCAACCGGGGTTTAGCTAGCCAATACCTTCCGATATTGCTGGTGAAGCTCTTAACTCACCGTTGCACCCTCGCTGCTGCATAAAGCAGTTAGCAGTATATTTTCTGTGCCACTTTCCGCCAGCTCACGCTGCCCGGAGTTTCTCCGGCGGTCTGTCCTCGGATGCACGGACTTTCCTCACCCGTTTTGTAAGACAAATGTCTTCTTAGGCGCGATTATCCGGCTGCTTTATTCCTTCTGAATTATAACACAATTTTTCAATATCCAAAACTGTTTTTAATTTTAAAGCATAAATATCGGGCCTTTGGAGCAAAGCGAGCTTTACAGCGTCTTTCTCAGTAGTTATAATATTACCTTCTATTGAAGAAATATCGTCAGCCGCATACTGATGATGGTCATCAAAAGTTATGGTTTTTAATACATCATAGTCTTTCAAAAACTTATAAAATTGCTCCGGTTGGCCAATTGCAGAAAGAGCAGCAACCTCTGCACCTTTTTCCAAATGCTCGCCTGAAATTATATTATACGCGTAATCAGGTTCAACCTTTGCCACAAAAGTTGGTATTCCCTGTTTTTTAGAATAAACTCTTGCGAGTTTTTCTGCTCTGGAGTGGTCAGTATTTTTGCTGACAATAACCAGTTTATCAATACGCTTAAAGCCTTCCATACCTTCTCTTAAAGGGCCTGCAGGAAGTAAATTTTCATTACCGAATAACTTTTCGGAATCAACAAGTACAATATCCAAATCTCTAGCCATCTTTCTGTGCTGAAACCCGTCATCAAGTATTATCTTTGTAACCCCGAGTTCTTTTATTGCATACTCCGCGGCTTTAATCCTATCTGCACAGGTTAAAACTGCACACATATTCAAGTTTACAGCAAGCCAGTAAGGTTCATCTCCTGCCATATCAGCTTTGTAAAAAAGATTTATGCCGTCAGAAATCACATTGACTTTTTTATTGTTTAATTTTCCCCCGTAACCGCGTGAAATTATTGCAACTCGCTCACCTTTTTCTACAAAGTAACGTGCAAGTTCAGCCACAACAGGAGTTTTTCCGACCCCTCCTGTTGTTAAATTACCGACAGAAATCACAAATGCATCTACGCGCTTAGGCTTCAAAATATTTTTATCATATAGCAAATTCTTAAACCCGCTTCCTAAACCGTAAAACAAAGAAGCAAATCTCAAAACATTGAAAAACATCCCGTGTGCGTTCTTATCATAATGTAATTTTGTAATCTGAGTTTTTAAATTCATAACTATAGTCCTATTTTTACATCAAGTTTAAAATATTCTATTAATTCAAATATTATAGAAATATCTCTATAAAAATTTTCTATAGTAGATAAGTCACTAACATTTTTAAAAAGGCTGCCAAGTTCGAAAAAATCTTTTTCAGACCGAACAGCAATCATTATACTGTTATTATAAAAAGAACATTTTACGGTATCAGCCTTCATTACCTTTTTCAACTTTAAAAACTTTTCTATAAAAGTCGGTGTTAATAAGTAACGTGCTTCCACCTCATCTTCAGAATAAACGTCAAAATTTTTAGAAAAATTTATGTCCTCAAGTTTTATATCGCTTTTGCTTTCTTTGGCTGTTAATCGAAGAGATGTCGTAAAACACAGTACTGCTGCTACAACAACACCAGCTGCAAGCGAAATTAAAATATTTTCTATCCCCAGCCTAAAAGACAAATACAATACAGTCACTATGAAAGCAAGCAAAAACTTTATTGGAGATTTCCTTTTCGACGCAATAATAGTTCTCTGAGCTATTCGTTTATTAGATTTAAATTTAATTATTAATCCCTTAAAAACAATAGAAGGTTCCGTCATTGGAGTCTGAAAAAACAATTCACATTCTGAAACGTCAAACTTAACTCCTTTATATACTCCTCTAAACTCATCATCATTTTTACGGTATGTAAAGTCCGAAAACAACCCGCTTTCAATAAGTTCATTATATGGGATAATTTCTGACTCTTTCCGGTTCTTTTGCCACAAGTCAATCTGCGTAAAACTTTTTATAACCGTATAAAAAAACTTATCTTTTAGCTTAGCAGAGAATAATTTTTTCTGAGGAGCACGCAAAAAATTGGCAGTAAAAAAAACTATCATTGAAACAATCCCGAATGAGATTGCATAAATAATATTTCTTTCCTCAAAATATACAATAACACCCAGCAAAACACTAAAGATTGAACTAAATAAAATCGAGCGCAGTATTAACTGATTACAAAGCTCTCTCCTGTATATTTCAACATCTTCTATTAGAGGGAAGATTTTCTCATAATAAGTCTTATAGAGTAATTCTTCGTGCATTAGCCCTCAACCATACGTTTGAATTTTTCAAAATCCTCCAGCGTATCAATTCCGACAGGAATATTATCCACAACCGCAACCTTTATTTTCATTCCGTTTTGCAGAGCACGCAGCTGTTCTAAGCTTTCTGCCTGTTCATAACTCGTCTGGGGAAGTTTTGTCATTTTAAACAAGGCTTCACGCTTGTAGCCGTATATTCCTAAATGACCGTAAATCTTTGATTTTCCTGCATTTCTTTCATAAGGAATTTTGGAGCGTGAAAAATACATTGCATAATTATTTACATCAAAAACACATTTTACAAGATTAGGATTTTGTGCCTCATCTTCATCTTTAATCTCTCTCAAAAGAGTTGAAATATCTGCTTTCTCATCCTCAAGAACACCTTTTATTACAAGTTCAATATTAGCTTGCTCAATTAAAGGTTCATCACCTTGAAGATTAATTATATAGGCGATTTCTGGATGTCTTTCTGCTACTTCTGCAATCCTGTCGCTTCCGCTTTTATGTTCAGTCGAAGTCATTTCGACTTCTGCACCAAAATCTTTGCATACATTAAAAATTCTTTCATCATCCGTTGCAATAATAACCCTGTCAACAAGCGGGCATTTTGAAGCTTTTTCCCAAACCCACTGTATTATAGGCTTATTATTTGCTCTCAAAAGCGGCTTACCTTCCAATCTTGAAGACCCGTATCTTGCAGGTATAATTATTGCTGTTTGTTTCATCTATATCTCCCTATTTTGTCGCATTAATAAACACGGCATTTGTTTTTAAACTTATTTCCCGTCCGGTTAGATAATTCTGCACATCCTGCATAAATTTCTCTACTGTCGGCTCATCAAAATATTTCAAATATCTCTCTTTCGTCGAAGGCTGGTTTGGTGAAGGCGGATTAATAAACCATTCTCTAACCATATTGGGCTGTACAACGTATCTTGAACGAACTTCTTGAAGTTTAACTTCCGGCACAGAAAAACCGGCGATTTCCAAATTAGTTTCTAATGTGTGTTCATCAAAATTACACAGAGAATCAAGCGGATTTTCCATAATTTCATTTTCTACCTGCTTAAAATCTTCATATTTTTCAACATACATCGGATCAAGAATTTCCCAGTATCGCGTATTTGAACGTATTATCGGCTCAAATGCACACAACTTGCCGCCGGGTTTAAGCACCCTATAAATCTCTGAGATTGCAGGCTGTTTATTTACAACATGCACAAGAACTGATCTCATAAGTGCCTTGTGAACAGAACTTTCCGGAAGTGCAATATGCTCTACCGGACACTTTAGAAGTTCATAACCGCTTTTTACTCCGGCTTCATCCAGAATTTTTTTACAGTCATCCAGACAATCCTGAAACATATCTGAAAAGATTACTCTGCCGCTGCAATTCTGCTGTTCAAGAGCTTTAAAGGCCAGCAGTCCTGTACCCGTTCCAATATCAAGCACAACATCATATGGTTTAATTTCTGCATAAACTAAAATAACATCTCTTACAGCTTCCAGCCAGCGCATAGTCTGCTCCTGCATCTCTGGAGTTTGCCCCGCAAACCGGTTCTGCTTAAGCCACTGAGTCCAGTTCTTACAAATATCGCTCATCTTTTTTCCCTTCCATCAGGCTGTCAGATGAACCTATTATATAATAGTTTACAAAACTTATCAATCTTATTTAAGGATAGCCGCTTTAAATTCTTTAAGAAAATCGAACCCTTCTTTTATATGAGGTTTAAAGCTTTCCGCCATTTTAAACACTTCAGTTACAGCAATTCCCTTGCGGGCATATTTTCCTTTACCTTCAACAATTTTATCACCCTTAGTCACAAGAGCTTCTAGATAATTATCTCCAAAAGTAAATCTTAATGTATTCCCATCTTTCAGAGGAGCTGTGATTTGTTTTGCATTCTTCATAATATTTGATTTGCAAGACACCGGTGAAATCCCATTTACATTCATATTTACCTACCTTTCTGAAGACATAAAAACACATAAAAAAATTTTTTGCTATTAAAAAAGCTTCCTGCGTTGAGGAAGCTTTTTTAGTTTTATTAACTTAGCTTAAACTGCATAAACACTAACTTGTTTTCTATCGCGTCTATGAGCTTCAAACTTCACTTGCCCGTCAATTAGAGCAAACAAAGTATCATCTGAACCGATACCTACATTGTTACCAGGGTGAACTTTTGTTCCTCTCTGACGAACAAGAATATTACCGGCTTTTACAATTTCTCCACCGAACTTTTTAACGCCTAATCGCTTCGCTTCTGAATCGCGGCCGTTACGGGTGGAACCCATACCTTTCTTATGTGCCATTTTTATATCTCCTTTTTTTATAACCTTTGGTCGGTTGACATCGGTAAAACTACCAATTTGTATTTAAAACTACCTGTCAACCTCTGCTACGCCACGCCCAACTGGGAGGGCTAGGGTGGGGATTATGCTTCTGCCCCTTCATTTACCCCTTCTGCTTTAGCTTTAGAAGCAGTAGTTCTGATTTTGTTAATCATAACTCTTGCAAAACCTTGTCTGTGGCCTTGTTTTTTTCTGTAGCCTTTTTTAGGTCTTTGTTTGAAAACGATAATCTTCTTAGCACGGTCAGTTTTTAGAATAGTGCCTTCGACCTTAGCATTAGCAACATATGGCTGACCAACTTTTGATTTTTTACCGTTAACAATCATAACGACTTTATCAAAAACGATTTTTGCGTCTTTTTCTTCGCCAAGTAATTCAACGTCAACATAACGTCCTTCTTCAACCTGGTATTGTTTACCGCCTGTTTCGACTATTGCGTACATTGTTTTTCCTTTCTTTTTGAGGGATTGTAGAACCTGTAAGGGCTCATTTGAATACAATCAACCTATCTAATACTATTTATATTACTACATGTACCACAAGCCTTGAGAGGGTGTCAAGAGGTGTGTTAACAATTCAAAACATCACCTGTACATACTTCTTGAACATTAAAAAACTTCGACATTATTATTTTGGATTTCAAGTCGCAGCAATGGCAGGGATAAAGCGGGTATTCAGGATTTACACCGGCTTTCAGCATTAAACTGCAAATTTCTTCCAGCTCTTCTTCTGATTTTTTTAGAAAATGAAATCCCCCTAAAACGCCGAGAATTCTTCCCTCTTTGCACACTTGTTTCGCATAATTAATAATATTAATTATGCCGCTGTGCGAACATCCTGTTATTATAAAAATACCTTCATTTGTTTTATGCACAAGCGCAGTATCATCAATATCCGCAGATTTATTTTCAGGAATTTCTCCGAGAAAAACAAATTCATTATTCAGCCAGAACGGCCTGTTTGTTAAATTAAGCCGGTATCTTCGCCCTAGTTCCTCTTCGGAAATCGGACATCCGTAATGAATTTTGTTTTCATCAATTTTGGTATCAAATATATTCGGATGTGCTATAAGAGGAACCCCGCGCAGTTCAAAATATGTCAGTCCTCTTGTATGGTCATTATGTCCGTGGGATATTACTATATCAGTAATATCTCTCAAATCCAGCCTGAGCGTTTCTGCATTTTTTATAAACACATCTGAATATCCTGTATCAAAAAGAATTTTCTTGTCTTTAGCTTCTATCAAAAGACTCAGCCCCGGTTCAGAGAGCAGGTAATTATCAATTCGTGCATTATTTTCAGTTAAAACAGTTATTTTCATTAACCCATCACCAATTCTTTGACTTCTTTGCGTTTAACTTTTCTTGTAGTAGTACGCGGAAGTGCACTTTTACTTATAATAACATTTGTCGGACGTTTATATGCAGTAAGCCTTAGAGAGAGTGTTTTTATATCAGCCCTGATAATTTTTTCCACCTCTTCATCTGAATGGCATTCATATAGATTTTCTTTTGGGACTGCAACAACTACAACCTCTTCGGTTCCATCCTTAGCTCCAAAACTTCTAGATGAGCCGAAAACGCATACTTCTGAAAGATAAATACTTTTTTCAAGCACAGCTTCAACTTCTTCCGGAAAAACTTTTTTTCCGCCAGACAAGACAATCATATTCTTAATTCTTCCTGTAATATAAATATGACCGTCCTTATCAATTTGGGCTATATCTCCGGTATGAAGCCAGCCGTCAGGTTCAACGACCTGAGATGTCAACTCCGGCTGGTTATGATAACCTTTCATTACAGATGGGCCGCGAAGCTGAAGTTCACCTGTTTCACTATCAATTCTTGTTTCATAATTTCTTAGCGGTCGCCCTACTGACGACAGTACACTGCGTTTGTCTGTATTGACAGAAACAACAGGACTTGTTTCTGAAAGTCCGTAACCTTGATAAACTTTTATACCGATTCTTTCAAAAAATCTTCCGACTGCTATATCAAGAGGAGCACCGCCTGAAATACAGCCGATAAATTTCCCGCCAAACTTATCATGAATTTTCTTAAACATTAGTTTCTTCAAGCAGTAAAAAGGAACAAACTTCGCAGAGTGGTACATTAGCTTAAACATAGACTGAGTAAAGAGCGAAGAACTTTTTAATTCATTTTCTATTGCCGACTTCAAAAGCTTTAGAAAAGCCGGAACAACAATCATGAATTCTACCTGCTTTTCACGCATCACACTCAAAATATCTTTCGGCTTAAGACTCTGAGTGTAATAAACAGAGAAACCAAAGTTTAAAAATGTTGAAAACCCTACTGTCATCTCAAAGAGATGATTCATTGGCAGTATTGAAAGTGTGGTTATCTTTCTATGCGGAAGAATTTCATCAAGCGCGATTTTCAAATCTTCAAGCTGTGCCGTAATATTTCTAAATGATATCTCAACACCTTTTGGAGCACCGGTTGTGCCGGAGGTATAAATAATAAACGCTGTTGATTTTGAACTCCTGTGACGCCATTTTGCATTATAACAATCCGGAAGTTCATAAATATTTTTTATCCCGTCATTGTAGGAATGTTCATCCATAACTATGACATGCTTTATTGATGAAATTTCTTGTTTCAAAGCTAAAGCAGTATCTAAATAGTGTTGAGAAACCATAATTACAGATGGTTCGCAGTCCAGCATAATTGATTTCAGCTCATATTTTGTAAGCTTGACGTCTAAAGGCACCGTTACCATGCCGGAAAGCACTGAAGCAAAGACACATACGCCGTATTCCGGTTTTGATTCGGACAAAATGGCAAGACGCTCTCCTTTTTTAACTCCCAGCTCTTCTATCAAAAAACTTGCAAGTTTTCTTGATAAAAGCCCTATTCCTTTATAAGTAAGCTCTTTCCACCCGAAAGAATTTTTCATTCCAAGTGCAATTCTGTCTTCATAATCACAGGTTTTATCCTGAAGAAGAGTTAAAATATTACGACTTCTCAATTTCATTATAATACTCCCACACTGTTTATATATTATTATTTTTTAAGCACATTGTCAAAGTTTTGCGACTTCTTCTTATGCGGGATATCCAGTTTTGGATTGTGGTCGGCAATATCTGCTAAAAAGGTAGAGATAAAAGGTATGAGCATATAATAAACACATCCGACCAGAATGATTGGTTTTGCTATCTTAATTCCTTCGACCTGCTTGTCAAGATTAGGGTCAAGTTTATTTGCCTCTTTAAATTTTTGGATAAACTTTTCTGTAGGATTTTTGGTCAAACCATCCAGAATATAGCTGCTTGTAATACTTAGAGTTGTTGAAATTCCTGCATTATATATAACAGCTTTTTTGCGTCTTTCTTCAATTTTATCGCTTCTGTTTGTTTCATGGATAAAGGTAGCTGTAGTAAGCGCATCAGTCGCAGCAATAATGTGCATAGGAAAGTTAGAGTCCTTATATCTGTCCGAAAACTTCTGCATTCCTTTGTTGTCAAGAATTTTTCCTATTCCGTGCGCAAGTTTATCATTTCCTTTCCCTTTAAAACTCAGATTTTCCGGTTTCTTTTCATTTTTCTGGTTGAATATATAGCGCATAACATACGGCATGCCTGCACAGGTTAAAATTGCTTTGGGCGCAGCAACAATAAGACCCAGCCCTAATTTAAACAGCTGAGTCGCAAGTGTATAGCTTTTTGATTGATACAGTTTTTCACTGCCTTTCTTAAAATTATTTATCGTTTCCGGCTTTAAAAACCTCTGTGGCTGCTCGTCTATTTTCATCATCGCGTTAACAAACGGTGTCGAAACAAACAGTGTAAGCAGATATCCCGCAGCACTTGAGGCAAGCGACTTCGCACAGGCCACTTTTTTGTTTTCTTTATCCGTATGAGGTGCAAGTGCAATTGCAGCAGGGCGGGCCAGCATTGAAAGAGCTAAAATTGTTGTTGCTGAAAACATAGCACCATCCTGTGCTGCGAACTCCAACCCTTTTTTCAGTGCTTTATTAGTATAAATACTTTTGAATGAGATATCCCTGTTTGAATTTACTTTCATCTATTTTTATTAGATAACATAAATATGAAAAATATGAAACAGAGCTTTAAAATTCTCAGTCTGATTTATCTTATATTGATAGTGTGTGCTGTTATTTTTAAAGACAGCCCTGCAGCTGTAATCTCTGCTGTATTTGGAATTACATACACTTTTCTCGCAGGCAAAGGAAATCCTGTGTGTTATCTTTTTGGAGTAACCGGTTCCGGATTTTACAGTTATTTAGCTTTTCATAATGCTTTGTGGGGAAATTTAGTCTTATACCTCGGGTATTATGTACCTATGCAGATTTTAGGTTTCTTCAGGTGGAAAAAACACCTCAAAGATGGAGAAAACGAAATTATTAAAATCTCGCTCTCTGCAAAAGAAAGATTTTTAACATTTATAATAACTGTATTTTTTACCCTGATTGCAATTTATCTGCTATATTTTCTGCATGACAAAAATCCAATAATAGATGGGATTACGACTGTTTTCTCTATTACAGGAATGTATCTTACTGTTAGACGTGCAATAGAACAATGGCAGGTTTGGATGGTTGTTAACGGACTGAGTGCAATTATGTGGGCAATAATCGCATTCAGCGGAGAAAAAGTTTATTCTACAGTAATTATGTGGACTGTGTATTTTATACTTGCAATTTATTTCTATTTTGAATGGAAAAAAGAAGTTGACTCATATTTTTTTCCATTCTAATATTGTTTATGTGTGTGAATAAAGGAGTACTATCCTGTGAAAATTTCTATTAACAGCACCCCGTTTTTGGGTGCAAAAAATGTGTTTATCCTCGATGGCGGCGGTCATGGATGCAGTATGGAGCATTTTGCAAGAGCTATATTTAAAAATACCGGTGCTAATGTCAAGTTTCAAAGAGTTAATGTTAATGAAAATCTTTATGATGTAAAAATTATGGACAGTCTGGAAAAAACGCTCAAAGAACTTTCAGACGATATAAAGCCCGGAGATTTCACAATAATCCCTGCACTTGCGTTAGCATCGCTGAGAAAATTAAAAAGAGGGATAGCAGATATTTTAAATATAAATGAAACCCTTACGCCACAAAATTTAAACTCTAAAAAGAGTATTTTACTGAATATGCTGGAAAAAATTTATAAAAACAAATCAAAATATGAAAAGGAACTTGAATACCTTGACCAGAATTCTCAGGAGTACGGGTTTCTGTGGGGAGTTATACAGCAGATTAACAATTTAAGTGGAAAAGGCGTTAATATGTATATTCCTACCGGACATCCGGTTGACTATACAATAAAAGATTTAGCCGAAAAAAGAGGACAGAAACCGGATTTATACAGATACATAGCAACAGGGAATGATGAAGAAGGAAAGGTAAAACGTATTCTTGACGAGGTTAAAAACAGCGGTTCTTACAATTTGAACCTTCTTGCTCTTTCTGATGCGCACATAGTTAATATAGAAGGACTACACAAAAAAGATTACATATTCAGTGCGTACGATTCACTGGCTAATGATTCGGAAAGAGGTGTTTACAATTTTTATCCGGTAAGAAACAACAGCGGTGAAGTCAAAGGTTACAGTTTTCAGGACAGAAGTACTGTAGAATATACTTATGACGAATACGGCGGAAACAAGGATATTGCCGATTTGCTTAAATTTACCGGTCTTAAGATAAATGATTTTCTTGCAGATACAAAAGAACATTTGAAGCTTAAAAAGCTTGTACAGCAAAACAAAGATACAAATGTGTGCAGTGATAAGCTGTATAAATTAAACGAAATATATGAAGAACCTGAAATCCGCAAAAATAAATTAGATTATATGGGCGGTTTTACAACTCGAAAACGTAATCTGGTTTTTGATGTTAACAATCAGGGTGAAATAATGTTTCAGAAATGCAATTGCGAAGGTTCTTCGCGTCCTTCTGTTGTTTCGATGTGGGGAAGCTGTTTTGCAGCAATTAAGGCTGCTAAACGCGACTTTCTGTCTGGTTCGGAAAATACCTGGCGGAATGTATAATGTCGCTTTGTATAATCTTTGTAAACTCTGGGCTTCCGCTGCTTGATGCATGAATATGGTTTATTGGAACATTTGATATCTCATAATTTATTCTATTTTTCTGTTTTTGTTTTTTCAGGATATAATTGTCGCCGCATATTATTTTCAAATCTTCCGGAATATTATGCCAGCAATGTTTTTTACCAAAAATTGCAATTCCCCAGTCGCCGGTATTAATATATTTATCCATTTGAGAAAAAACAGGACCATCTTTTTCTTTTCTTTCTGGAATATCAATATCATTAACATAATAAAACTGATTTATAGATGCCGGAGAAATACCGATTAAACCGGTATCAGGCAGATAAAACACAGAAGAATTAACAATAAGGCTGCAAAAATCATAACACGGAAGCATATCATCATTAAGAAGCAGAAAATTTTTATTCTTTATCATAGAAATTCCAAGATTCCAGCTGCGATTAACATACAAATTTACCAGAGGTGAATAAATCTTTACCTTCCCGCTCTCAAATTCCAGAGGCGATTCTGCACGGTTATTTATTATCAATATTTCAGTAACGCTTTCATCTTTATCAAGCAGCCCAACCAGCTTCTCCAACACCATTGGCTTCTTCTGAATTGTAGGTATGATTACTGATAATTCGTTTCCCATAGACTTTCCTTCCTTATTCTTTATGCCGGTAAAAAAGTAAAAAACTTCTACAAAAACACAATTTTTTAATTATTCATGTTATAAATAAGAAGAATTGTCAACGAAAATTGCTTTATTGTAGTGTTTCAATATCCGTCAATAAACGCTATCCTTATTTTATGGGAAACTTAAGCAAAAAAGTCGGCAGACGCATAAAACAGTTAAGGGAGAGTTTAAAAATTAAACAGTTTGAACTTGCTGAAATGCTTGATATGGAGCCTTCTAATCTTACGCGTATCGAAAGCGGTTATCAGATGCCAAAAGAAGAAAATCTGGTAAAAATTGCCGGCATTCTGGGTGTAAAAGAAAAAGATTTGTTTGATTTCGGAGAAGAGCAGAACAAAGAGGAATTAATACAGAAGATTAATTCCCTTCTTGAACAATGTGATAAACCTGAACTTGAATATATTTATAATTCAATCAGGCAGCTAAGGATTATTACCGGTTAAATAGGCAAGAACTTCATCCACATGGCCTTTTACCTTAACGTTTCTCCATTCTTTTTCAATATTTCCGTCTTTATCAAGGACAAAAGTTGAACGTTCAATCCCCATATATTTTCTGCCGTACATAGATTTTTCTTTCCAGACTCCGAACTGTTCAGCAAGCTGATGTTCTGTATCTGAAAGCAGTATGAAATTCAAATCATGATTTTCTTTAAATTTCTTATGGCTTTTTATACTGTCAGGACTTACACCGATAACAACCGCTGCAGAAATCAGGCGGTTAACATTATCTCTAAAATCGCAGGCTTCTTGAGTACAGCCTGAAGTGTTATCTTTCGGATAAAAATACAGTACAACTCTGTCGCCTTTAAATCCTGAAAGTTCATATTCTCTTTCTTCGCCCTCTGCGCTTAATCCAGCAAGTTTTATTTCTGACATAATGTCCCTCCTTTAAGATAAACTATATACTATTATAAATAAAAATTTTTCATTTATAATAATTGATGAGGCTAGTCGAAATGATTAATGATCTAACAAAGGGAGCACCATTAAAATTAATGCTTTTATTCTCGATACCTTTGCTTATCGGGAACATATTTCAGCAGTTTTATAATATCGCCGACATAATTATCGTAGGGCGTACACTCGGCATGACTGCACTGGCTTCCGTTGGAGCTGTTTCACCTCTATTCTTTCTTATTATGTTTATTATTGTCGGTATGACGAACGGGTTTGCTGTTATCACCGGCCAAAGATTCGGCGCAAAGGATTATGAAGGTGTCAGACGCTCTGTAACAATGTCAACAATATTGAGTACTGTCTTCACTATTACCTTTACAATAATCTGCGCAGCAGCAATGCACCACATTCTTTTCTTGATGAATGTCCCTCAGGAGATTTACAAAGATGCATATTACTACATACAGATTGTTGTTATAGGTTTGATTGTAGCAAACTTTTATAACCTTCTTGCCAGTATAATAAGAGCCCTCGGGGATAGTATGACACCTCTATACTGCCTGATTATTGCATCTGTTTTAAATATATTCCTGGCTTTATTATTTATTCTTGAATTCCATATGGGAGTGCCGGGCTCAGCTTTTGCATTAGTTCTTTCTCAAGCTTTTTCAGCTCTTTTGTGTGTCTGGTATGTAAAAAAACATTTTCCTATTCTTCATTTAAAGAAAAAAGACTGGATTATTGACTGGAAAAAAGAATTTAATTTTGCACTGGCACACCTGAAAGTCGGTATACCAACGGCCCTACAATTTGGCATTCTGGGACTTAGCCTTTTAATAATACAAAGTGTATGTAACACTTTTGGGCCTGATGTTATTGCTGCATTCACTGCAGCACTCAGAATTGAGCAGATGGCAACACTTCCTATGATTTCATTCGGAGTAGCGCTTGCAGCTTATGTAGCACAAAACTTCGGAGCCGGAAACTTTTCGCGCATTCGCTTCGGAGTAAAAAAAGCATCATTGATTAATGTAATATTGAGTATTGTAATGGCGTTTATAATGCACTTCTGGGGCGGGCATCTGGTAAGAATTTTTGTGGGATACCAGAATGAAGATATTGTAAAAATTGCACATGATTACCTTTTCCGAAGTTCTTTATTCTATTTCTTCCTTGCACAAATATTTATTTACAGAAACGCTCTTCAAGGTTTAGGCAGAGCTGTAATACCTATGCTTGCTGCAGTCGGCGAGCTGCTTATGAGGTCGTTTGCAGCTATTTATCTGGCTGCAAAAATCGGATACTTTGGAGTATTTTATGCAGGGCCTATTGCCTGGGTAGCTGCTTCAATTGTTCTCGCAGCAGGATATTACTCCACAATTAAACAATTTATTTTAAAAACTCAGCAGAAACTGAGGAAAAACAGAAGAGTTTCTTAAAACAAAAAAATATGGTATTATAGATTAAAAGTGAGGAGTGAGTATGGAAAATAATAACAAGCCTGTTGTACATCTGATATCAAAACCGGACAACATGCTAAAAACAATATACACAGCAGCAAGAACCTGCTATAGTGCAGATACACCGTTCAATATTTATGAAAGCACGGATGATGAAGAAAAAATGCTCAAATTGATTGAACGTGTTATAGGTTCAGGACATTATTCTGTAATTGAACACATTCAGGTAACATTTGCAATCTCAAATGTTTCAAGAGCCTGCACACACCAGTTTGTAAGACACCGCCACATGTCTTTTTCACAGAAATCACAAAGATATGTTAAGGAGAAAGGGCAGTTTGATTATATCATTCCGCCTACTATAGCAAGAGATGAGGCTTTAAAAACTAAATTTATCGAGTTTATGGGTGAAATATCTCAGAAATACCTTGAATTTACAGAAGCAGGAATCCCTGCAGAAGATGCAAGAGCAGTACTGCCAAATGCAGCAGCAAGCTCAATTGTTGCAAGCTTAAATTTAAGAGAAATGATACACCTTGCAAATCTAAGACTCTGCACAAGAGCACAGTATGAAATCAGAACAATGATAAAAATGATGTGCGAAGAACTGCTTAAAGAAGAGCCGTGGCTCACGCCTTACCTTGTGCCGAAATGTGAAAGACTCGGCTACTGTGATGAAGACAAATCTTGCGGAAGGAAGCCTAAACTCAGCGTATGAAAAAGCTTGCAATAACTTTATCAGTACTGTTTTTAGGTCTTGTTGCAATATATTTTTTCCTGCTAAAGCCGGAAAAATATGTTGAAGCAGATTTGTATGACGAAATTCTTGAACGCGGAACGCTAAAAGTCGGTATAAATACCGACTCCAAGCCTTTCGGATTTTTTGATGAAAACTGGGAGGTTAAAGGATATGATGCAGATTTAGCAAGATACATTGCTCAATATATCCTAAAATCACCTAATGCTGTAGAATTTTATCCGGTAACTCCGGCAAACAGAATGTTAAAAGTTTCAACCGGCGACGTAGATATGGTTATTGCTACAATGACAATAACACCACAAAGACGCGAAATTATTGACTTTTCAGTTCCATATGATTTAGCAGGTCAGGCGCTTCTTGTTCGCTCAAACAGCAGAATTACATCTATTGCAGACCTTGCTGGCCAAAATGTCGGAGTTGTATTTGGAACAACAGCTGAAAAAAATATGTTAAGCCTTGCCCCTGCTGCTAATATTATAGGTTTCAGGAACTATAGAACCGCTTATACAGCTCTTAAGGACGGAAAAATTGATGCACTGACTTCGGACGATACAATCCTGAGCAGATTTGCATACGAAGATAAATCTGTAAGACTTCTACCTAAAAGATATACTAAAGAGCCTTATGGAATCGCCTTAAGAAAAGGAAAAGGCACTAAAAGACTAAAAGAAAATATTGACTTTGCAATCAAAGATATGCAGAGAAAAAACGTTATTCTCCGTCTGCGTAGAAAATGGCTTAAATTATAGCAAAAAAATTTTTTATGCGTTTTCAAAATACCAAAGGAGAAATAATTAATGAAACTTGAATTTAACCCGCAGAGAATTGTTAAGAACCCGGGGAAGTCTTTTGATATATTTTCACAAAAAGTAATGAAGAGCATAAAAAGACAAGAAAAAGTTGATGCGTCGGCATTTTCTTGCGAATTAATGAGTATTGGAGATGTATTTGAAAAACAGGGTAAAAAACCTGTTATGAATAAAATGGCCCAAAGACTTGCTGAAACGCTGGTAAACATTGGGGATAGCAATCTTTCAGGAATTATTTACAGTTTTCTGATTAAATTCAATAAAGATAACGCAAAAATTGCAGAACAAATTGCATTAAATGCTCTTGCAATTGCAAACAGACAGAAAGATTCCATTCACATTATGGCCAGATCTTATGATTTAAAAGAAATATACAAGCAGACAGAATATGGCAGCGAAAAACATTTAAAAGCACTCTATGGTGAAAAAAGGGCCCTAAAAGACATTGTAACGAATTATGATAATGTCATCAAAAAATATAGAACTGTAACAAGAGAAGCTAAGCCAAAAGAAACTTACGAATTGATGCTGTGTGAAAATATATTTGAGATTATTGAAATACTAAAGAAAAAGGAGCCTAAAAGAGCTCTGGAAGAACTTAACCAGCTTAAAGAAGCAGTTTCCAGAATAAAACAACAGGGTACTAAAGAGAAAAACCTTAGACGGATAAAAGAGCTCTCAGAAGAAATTAAGCCTTAGCCCTGAAAGCAAACTTTTTAAATAAAATATATGTAAATACTGCTGCAGAAAGAGTCGCAATAATTTGAGCAATAAAGACGTTAATATGCAGCACCTTTACAATAATCTCAAGCAAGCCGGCATTAATCATATAGCTAAATACCCACGTTGTACAGCATTTCAGATATTCTTTCATCCAGTTTCCTTTTGCTCTGAATACAAAAAATTTCTGAGTTGTAAAAGAAACCACAGATGATATAATCCATGCAAGCGCAAGTGCTATCTGGTAGGCGTGCTCGCCTAATATAATACAAAATGCAGAATAAATAAGATATGATACGCCGGCGTTAAACCCGCCGACGATCAAAAATCTTATTTTATCTGATAAATTAAACCAGTACTGTTTCATTACTAAAAATTATACTCCGGAATTACAAATGCCTCGTTGTTTGCATCTTTTTCTACAAACTGAAGATAGTAATCAAGAGCTTTTTCCTTTGAATTATCATAAAACTCGTCAGAAATAAGCTCTCTGTGGAGTTCTGTTCTTTCGCCGGAATAATTTCCAAGAACCCTTGCAAACTTCTCAATTGTTTCCAAATCCTCTCCGCCGGCATAAGCCTTTGTTTTCGCATCGGTACCGGAAGGGCGGATTTCTACATACTTATCGGCAAACTGGAGATAAGTACCGTCACCTACAAACTTAACAGCCTTAAGATTATCAAAACTTAACTCTGCAAATGCTCCGTTTAAGACTTTCTTCACAGCTTCTAAATCTGCAATACCTTCTCTGATAGCTATTGCAAGCGAAAGGTAGAACAGGTCATTTTTGGTTCTCTGCTTTTCACCTTCTATTTTAGCCTGTTTAAGCTTCTCAATATCAGGTTCAGATTCATTGTAGTATGAAATATCTTCTCTTACGTCAAACTTGGCAATGATGTTATTTTCATCAAAAATCTCAATAAGATATTCGGAAAGAGTCTTGTTATCTTCTTCTAATTTTGCAGCTAATGATGAAGCCACGATTATTGCCTCAGTGGCACTCTTTTCTCTCATTGCAATTGCTTTTCTGCCTGCAAGAGATTCAATTAAATCTTCTGAACCCATAATCATACCGCCGGATTCTTCTCCGCCAAAAATTAAACGCGGCTGAACACCCAGATTAATTGAGTTTCCAAAAACGTCATCAACAACAACTTCGCCTTCCGGATTATTTTTAATTTGAAGTTCAACTTTTTTCATAATATTGGCGATTTCTTTAAACCCGACCGGAACATTAACGACCTTAATTCCGTGTGCTTTAGCCCATTCGTCCCATGAAAGAGCAGAGGCAGTTGTTTTAATCATAAATCTTGGATGGTTTTTAAACTTACCAAGAGCTTTCAACTGTTTAACACGATAGTTCATAAGCATTAAAAACGCCTGATTTGCACTGTAAATCGTCAGAATTCTGTCTTCATCAAGCTGAATATATGAAATACCGTATTCTTCCAGCATAGGAGAATTTCCGGCCGCCTCAATCTGGCACACAGTCAGCCTGTCGTGGTCAGGGTCTGTAATAAGCACAACCGTTCCGAGCGGATAATCTGCAAGAACTTTATCATAATGCAATGATTCAATAACAGGGAAAAACTTTTCGCCATCTGGTCTTTTTGCAATCACCGTAGCATCTACCGAATAATCATAAAAAACTTTGTTGCCTTTAGGATCAGTATCATATTTCCCTATTGAGTGGAAGAAAGGATCTTCTTCAATATTATTCCACGCATACTTATCAGCAATACCGAGTTTATCAAGAACACGGCTCAAAGTTCTGTACGCACAGCCGCCCACGCTCTCAATAAACAGCTTCGACTTCATTTTCTTAACGCCTTCAAGATTCTGGGCTACCCCGGATTTAAGATATTCAACGTATAAGTCTACACCGTCATTTAATTTCGACATAACAGCATCATCAATAAGCTGGTCATTTTTCGGAGCAATCTTAATTTCATAAGATCCGTCTTTTTCCACTTTGTCAAAAATTTCCTGAATTTTGTCTACAAATTCCAGCGACTCTTCCGGTAAATACTGGCTTCCCTGAGAATTCAAGTCCTTTGTAGCGGTCTTCACCGAAATACCATGGCTTGAAGTAATATATTCTCCGCCGACTAAATCCAGTTTAAACGCAAGGAAAGAAGCCAGCCATATTGGAATAGTTTTTCTTTCTTTTGGGGTAAGGGTTTTAATTCCCTGAGCTGCCTGTATTCGTGCAATTGCATCGAGATACAAAGCAGAGTTATACCTTACCTCGCTTCCGACAAGCTTAACAACCTGCTTACCTTCATATTTTTCACGGGCAACAAGCGCCTTTGCTAAAGTCGCAAGTACAATTCCGACAAGGTTTATAGGAAATCTTGTATCCTGAGGAAACAAAATATTCTGAGGTCCCCTAATACCTGCAGTGGATACTTTGGCCTCCTTAGAATAGTTGTCAAACCATTCTTTAAGGTTCAATCCTTCCGGATTTGAATCCGAATGCGGATACAAATGCTCTCTTTTAAGAGTAAAAGTAAACCCGTCTTTATTATCAAAATTCATTAAATCTAAGTTTTTTATATAATCAGGAGTTTTGTCATAAACATTCTTAAACAGTTCTCCTTCTAACTCGCAGCTTGGTTTTAATTTATACATAATACTCTCCTATTTAAGTAAAATAATTATAACATAAATCTTTACATTTGTTACAATCTCATACATATAAAGGGTTGCAAAAAGCAGCTCCATGTTTTATAATAAATATATATAGTATATACTCAATTAAGAATATAAAAAAGGATTTTTATTATGACAATATCGTTTAGCGGTCTGGCTTCCGGATTAGATACTTCATCATGGGTTGAAGCGCTTGTTTCAGTAAAAAAACAAGAAGTTACTGCGCTTGAAACCAAGTTAAAAGGTTATCAAACAACAAAGACAACCCTGACAGATACAAGAAGTGCATTTTCAACACTAAGAAGTGCAATAGAAAAGCTCACTGACGCAAAATTCGGCGGCTCTTTCGACCTTTTCGGAAAAAATACTGCTACATCTTCTAACGAAGAAGTATTTACGGCAACAGCTACAAGCAGTGCTGCAAGACAAAATTATGATATCAAAGTCCAGCAGCTTGCTACTTATACAAAAGCTTTATCTAAAGATGCTGCAAGTGCAGTTGCTGATGACAGCACGAAATTGTCTAACCTTGGTATAACAGAAGGGACTTTCACTGCATACGTTAACGGTGAAAAACACGTTGTTAATATAGGCAAAAATGATACACTAGGCGATTTAAAATCACGCCTTGCTGAATTTGGAGTAAAAACAGAAGTCAGCGATACAGGTGTCTTAAAATTATCTGCACAAAATTCAGGGGATGTAGTTAATATCGGTGCGACTACAGACAGTTCAAATATATCCTCTTTAATAGGTTTGACTAAACAGGAAGACGGTTCATACGCGTCTACAAATTCTCTGTACAAAGCCTCTGTTGCTTCTAAATTAACAGCTGAAGATTCAGGTTTTAATGAACAGATTACAGAAGGGACTTTTACTATTGGTGATGCAACATTCACTATCACTAAAGATACAACTTTGTCTTCATTAATCTCAGAAATCAACAGTAATGATAAAGCTCAGGCGTATGCTTACTGGGATGATGCAACAGGAAAACTTTCTATTACATCAAAACAAGAAGGCGCATCATACATTAATATTGAAGCCGGTACAAGCAACTTTACCGATGTAATGGGCTTTACAACAAGTGAATGGAATGAAGACGGTACAGTTAAGTCTTCAAAAATGTACACAGAAGCTCAAGAACTCGGCCAGAATGCAATTTTTTCTGTCAACGGGACAACGATGACTTCTACATCCAATACTGTTACTTCAGATATTTCAAGAATTGACGGTGTAACTCTTACGCTTAATCGTGCAAATACAGAAGAAGACGGCAATACAACACTTAAAGTAAGCCAGGATACATCCGGCTTGAAAGATGCTGTAAACGAGTTTATTACAGCATATAACGATTGTATAGCAAAAGTTGAAGAAGTTACTGCAAGCGGTGCTGACTTACACGGAGAAACTTCATTAACAAGTCTTGAAAGAACCCTGAAAAGTTATGCTACAACAGCAAACGGCACAAACGGCGGTATTTACAAACTTCTCTCTGATATCGGTATTACAACAGCAGCACCGGATGGAGATAATCTTTCAACAGACACTTATAAGCTTGAGCTTGATGAAGAAAAGTTCATGAAAGCGCTTGAAGAAAATCCTGATTCAGTACAATCACTACTTGCTGGTGAAAACGGCGTTTTGAGTATGATGGAAAACACCATTGAACAAAGTTTAAAAGCTTCTGTAGGTTTCTTTGATGTTAAAACATCAACTCTTGATTCTGACATTAAGAAAATGGAAGAAAAAATTACGAAGAAAAACTCAAGCATTGAAACTTATCAGGCACAGCTTGAAGCTAAATTCCAGAAGATGGAACAGGCTATTGCGTCTATGCAGCAAAATTATAGCTCCTTCTTATCATAGGAATTAGTTAGCCCATTAATGTTTGAGCAAATTTGAGCGACTCGTCTGTAATCTCGCCTCCTGCGAGTTCTGCGACGGCCTTAAGTTTAGCTTCGCCTTCCAGAATAGATATGTCAACGCTGGTTTTTCCATCCTGTGTCTTTTTGACATAAAAATGTCTGTCAGATTTTGAGGCAATGATTGCCTGATGTGTAATCATAATAATCTGCATAAATTCAGCAAGCGCCTTGACTTCATCTGCCACAGCCTGAGAAGTTTTTCCGGATATACCGGTATCAATTTCATCAAAGATAACAGTGCCTATATTGTCGCTCTGTGCAAAAATAGTCTTAATTGCAAGCATTACACGCGAAATTTCACCGCCGGATGCAACTTTTGCAAGCGGTTTCAAGCCTTCTGAAATGTTTGTCGAAATAAGAAATTCTACTTTATCAAACCCGTTTGCAGACAGTTCGCCGCGCTCAAAGTGAATTTCAAACTTAACTTTCGGGAGCTCAAGTTTTTCAAGTTTTTCAACAATAAGACCGGAAAGAACTTTTGCATAATTCTGTCTTTCTTCTGAAATCTCACCTGCAAGAAGTTCAAGCTTGCTTCTTTTCTCTATAATTTCTCTTTCCAGCTCCTCAATATTCTGCGTTGAAAATTCTATACCGTTTAGTTCCTGCCTGAGTTTTTCACCCTGAGCCATAACACTCTCTATAGACCCGCCGTATTTACGTTTCAATTTGTCGAGCAGAAACAGTCTTTCCTGTATTGAGTTAATTTTCTCCTCATCATTATCAAGAGAACTTGAATATTCTCTCAGGTTTGATGATAAATCTTTCAAAACTTCAATAGCTTCAATAACTTTTCCTTCCTGCTCTTCCAGTGAACTATCCATATTGGAAGCTTTTGAGAGGTTCATTTTAATCTGCATCAGAGCATCAATTATAGCGCCGTCATCACCGGAGATTGCCCAGTATGAAGCCCCTGTTAAATCTTTCAGCTTTTCGACATTTTCAAGAACCGCAAGTTCGTTGTTAAGCTCTTCATCCTCATTAGCAGACTTAATCTGCGCTTCATCAATTTCATTAACCTGAAACTTAAGAAAATCAATCTGTTCTTCTGTTTTATCAGCAGAATTTTTCAAATCTTCAAGCTTTGACTGCATTTCTTTGTATGCATAAAACTCTTTTCTATAGTTTTCAAGCATAGTACCGCAGGTATTTTTAGCATACGCATCCAGCAGAATTATATGGTATTTCGGCTGTAAGAATGAGTAAGTCTGGTGCTGTGAATGTACATCGATAAACAGCTCGCGGAAATGCCGCATAAATTCCTGATTAACGAGACAGCCGTTAACTCTTGAACGAGAACCGGTTTTGGTAATCTCTCTTGAAAGAACAATCTCGCATCCGCAGTTATCAATGCCATTTTCATCAAACAGTTCTGATAAATCCTGTTTTTTATTACATAAAGTTAATTCAATTACGGCTTTTTCCGCATCGCCCTTAATAACTTCTTTTCCTGCCTTTGCGCCAAATGCAATGTCTATGGCGTTGATAAGAATACTTTTTCCGGCACCCGTTTCACCTGTTATAATATTCAACCCTTCTGCCAGATCCAGCTCTAATTCATCAATTAATATATAATTTTTTATTAAAATCTTTGATAACATACCCTAACTATCTTCTTCCCCGTCATCATCATAATCTTCGTCTTCTTCATACTCGTCAGCTTCGTCGTCGTATTCAGGCTCGTCCTCATAGTTTTCATCTTCTTCCGGTTCTTCCTCTGAATATTCCTCTATACTGGTTTCCGGCTCAATGACTGCGTTTCTGCCGAGCATTTCTTTTATATATTCCAATTCCTGTTTTACAATTTTCTTTGAAAAAGAGAGCGTATAAGGATTATCGAGCGCGTGCTCAAGATTAGCGCAGTAGTTCTCCGAATCGCCAATGTATTTATAAACCCTTGCCAGACAATAATACAAGTCTCCGTTTTCCTCCTTATCTATTCTAGTACTAAGGATTTCCAGTATTTCTTCTGTCTCACCGGATTTTAGGCAAATTTTTGTAAGAAGTTTATACGCTTCAATATCAGAAGAATTATACTCCAGAGTTTTTAATAAATACTCTTTTGCCTCCTCAATATTTCCGCTCTTGTATGCAATTGAGCCGAGGTTAAAATATGCCCAGCTGTAGTCCGGAGAAATTTCAAGAACTTTTTTGTAACTATCTATCGCAAAATTTGTAAGCCCGTCATTCTGGTATATAAATCCAAGGTAAAAATACGCAAAAACATCTCGTGGATTAATGGATACAGCTTTTTGAAAATTATCCAGCGCAAGATTTTTTTCGTCTTTGTTAAAATAACAAACACCCAGATTGAAATAACAATTCCCGTCCTCAGGGTCTGTTTCAAGAACCTTGCGGAAAGCGCTAATAGCGTCATCCCACTCTTTCAAATCTACAAGAACATCACCCAGATTGTAATAAAAATCCTCCTGCGGGGAAATTTCAACAGCTTTCTGATAACACTCTTTCGCTTCAGGAAATTTTTTTAATTTTTCGTAAACAATGCCTAAATTGTAGTAAATTTCAGCATCTTGCGGAAAATATTTTAAAAGATATTTCAAATTTCCTTCTGCTTCTTCATTAAAACCATTATTAACCAGAAGTATTGAGAGTTCTCTTCTTGCCTGAAAGTTTGAAGGATCATTTTTTAGAATATTCTGAAGTGACTCGATATCATTACCCATATATTAATTATAACAAAGTCATTATAAATAGTAAATTTTTGTAAATATTTTCCTAAAATTTGCTCTTCAACTAGCAAAAAAAATTAATCAGAGGTTTTAGAACAAATGGATAGTTGATTAACTGCAAAATATGATATAATTTAATAAATAAAGCGAGGTAACTACATGAGTGAAGTAAATGGTCCAAAATTTAGTGTAAATCAGGTAAATTTTAACGGTATTCAAAAACCGCAGGCAGAAGTTCCTGTAGAAGAACCGGCAGCAGAAGCTCCGAAATTAAATGATTTTTCTGACCCTAAAGCTGAAGCACTCGGCCGCTCAATGTTGTTTAAAGGTGCAGATGACACTAATCATGACTTGAAAGCCCTGCTTGAAAACCCGCAAATTGCAGAAAATTCAGACAAAGCGTTTGAAACAGCGCTAAAAGCTGCTCAGGATGCAGGTCTTGAAAACCCTTATGAAGAAGCTGCCTCTTTTGCAACCGGCGCTATTTAGACTCTGCATAATAAAAAACACCCCATTCGCCTGAATACGGTGTTTGTTTATTTTTTAGGCTATGTCACAACAAACAGTTGATAAATAGCCATTTTTATAGGGGAGTATCAGAACTCCCCTACAAACTGTTATTTGCAGTTATCTATACTCATTTGGAATTTCGATATGAAGTGTCTCACACAATAACTTCACATCATGTGCATCATTTTCATCAAACTCGTATCCCAGATGGAACATTACTTGACTATATGGTTCAATACAGGAAACCTCTATTTCCTCAATTCTTCCTTTACCCGAAAAAGTTTCTACCGGAAAACAATCCCCATCATAAAGAATTTCACCTTCGTCCGTATATTCAAAACAATGCAAATCAATAATTCTGTTTTTCAAATCTTCCCATACAGTATGGTTCAATGTTGTATATTCCATCTTAATCTCATAAAAGCCATTAGCTTTCATTATTTCTATAAAGTTCTGATAATCGTTCTTTTCTACAAAAATGTCAATATCATTATGGGCTCTTGACTGATATCCAAGAAGAGCATCTACACCCCAGCCACCATCAAGAAAGACTTTAATCTCCGCATCTATTGCAAATTGAAGAATCTGTTTTACATCTGTTATATTGACCATCTTATCATCTCCACAAATTCTAATTAGGCGACCAGAGGAACTGCTGGTCTGTTTGATAAATCTCTGCATTTAGCAGTTTTCAATGTTGCCAAAACGAAAGTTAAGAAGATGTTCCTTTTCTCCATGTCGCTTTCTTTGGCGTAATTTACAAGGTTATTCCACACAAGATAGTTGTTCAGATACTTGGTAGAAACACCGTTAAAGCCACGCATAAACCTCTTTAGCTGGCTATGGTAGCTATTGATATGTTGGATATTATAAATGCCTTTCTTGGCTTTGCCAGTCTTTAACTGCACAAGGTCAATGCCATTGGCATTTGTAAATCTCACATAGGAGTTCATCTTGTCCGTAACAAGAGTGGAATTGGTCTTAATCCTACCATCATAAATATGATGTAAATCTCTTGTAGAAACTCTACCAGTATTCGTAATCTTGGAGATAGACAAGCCATTCCTATTAACCGCACAAGGAACACATACCTTTTCTTGGGACAAGCCTCTGATATGTGTAGAATGACCACGCTTATGAGCCTTGCGTGGCATAGCAAATGTCTTACTCTTGCTATGATTGCCCTTGTACGAGATGGCGAAAAAAGTTTCGTCAGCCTCAATAATGCCGTCAAGGGTAACATCGTCTGCCATATTCTGAAGTGCATCCAAAATCTTGTGTCTCCAAAGGAATGCGGTGTTTCTGTGAATCCCACAAGCAACAGCAGTCTTACGAATGGATAAGCCATTCATCATACAATCAATGTACTGCTCCCACACGGACAAGTCTTTTCTTGTACCAGACACAATGGAGTTCGTAGCAATCACGAAGGACTTGCCACAATCCTTACATACATATCGCTGTGTGCCATCTTTACGATGACCATTGCGAACCACATGGATACAGCCACAAAGAGGGCATACACGACCATTTGCAAAGCGTTCCTTTGCTACGAAATCTTCAATATTCAAAGACTTTACAAAGGCAGGACTTAAAAGCATTGTTTTAAGGCTTTCCTGCTCTGCGACAGTCAACTTACCGATAATATCTAATGCGTCTTTGATAGTAGGCATATCCAATTACCTCCTTCGGTGGTACTGTTTCTTACTATTATTATACGCTATTTCTCGTCAAAAATCAACCATTTGTTGTGACAGAGCCATTTTTTAATAATTGACAGTGTCTAATTTATTTCCGCACCGTCGGTGGCTTGAAGCTGTTTTGACTTGTAATTATGGATGACCGCGTCAACCAGTAAGTCGTAAGAAGAACTCTTTTCTATATTCGGAAATTCTTCTTTTAATTGTTGTCTGACCATTGCTTCCAACCTCTGTTCGTCAGCCTTTATTTTTAGTTCATTGCTTGACAATGACTCTATATATTCTTCATTTGCTTTTCTCTGTGAGCTTGCAAATGTAAGTAAATTTGCTTTTGTATCTAATGCTTCTTTCAGTGACTTGAAAAATTTCAGGTTGAACATAACGACCTCTTTAGTTTTACTACCTTCACTTTGTACTATATTAAAGTCCCCTCAAGGTAAAAATTGACCTTTTTTGTTTAAGTTGTTACAAATTTTTACATTTGGGAGAAATCTGTTAGTATTATATACTTATTTTTCAAACTCTTCAATAGTGCAAGTCTGTTATTTTTTATATTTTCATCCTTATCCATGACAAGTACGTCATCAAAGAATTTTGTTACAACAGGGTTAATTTCTGTCAAATTAGTGAGATATTTTGCGTAATCACCGTTAAAACTAATTGCCTGAACTGCTTGATATAAATCTTTTTCAGCATTTTGGACAAAAAGTTCCGGCCTTACTTCACCAGCATCTTCTTTCAGAATACGCAGAACTCTGTTTGCGTTTTCAACCAGTTTTTCATCCACACCGCCTGCAATAACTTCTACACGTTTTACATAATCGCAGAAATCCGCGCATGGATTGTTTTGTGCGCATGCTTCCAGAGCAGTTTTTGGATAATCGTTGTTCAAGAATATAATAGCTCTTTGTACGAAAAATTCTTCAACATCTTTTTTAACATCCGCCTTAACAGGAAGAAGTGCCAGCGTTTCATCAATCAATTCGGAAATATTTAGCTTCAAATTATGCTCAAGAATTGTTTTGATAATTCCTAAAGCTGCACGTCTTACACCGAGCGGGTCAGAAGAACCTGTCGGTTTTTTGCCGGAAACAAATACCGCACAGATTGTATCAAGTTTATCAGCAATCCCGACAACCTGTCCTTCAATAGATTTTGCTGTTTCAGAATCAGCATTGAGCGGGAAATAATGTTCTTTTATACCTTCTGAAACTTCCGGAGCTTCTTTTGAAACTCTGGCATAGTCAGCGCCGATAAACCCTTGAAGTTCTGTAAATTCAAATACAAGGTTTGTTGCTAAGTCAGCTTTGCAAAGTTCAGCAGTTCTCTTAATAGAAGCTTTATTTACTCCCAGAGAAGATGCTATTTTTTCAGAAAGCTTTACAATACGCTGAGTTTTGTCATACACAGACCCCATGCCTTTTTGGAAAGTCATGCCCTTGAGATTTTCAACATAAGCCTCAAGAGGTTTTTTGGTGTCTTCATTAAAGAAAAATACAGCATCGTCAAGACGGGCCTTAATTACACGCAAATTGCCGGCCTTAATATTTTCAAACTCATCACCTGTATAGTTTGTAATAGTTACAAACTTGTTTGTAAGTTTTCCGTCTTTTGTATACAGTGCAAAATATCTCTGATGGGTTTCCATAACTGTTACTGCAACTTCTTGAGGTATTGTAAGGAAAGCTTCATCAAAATTGCAGGTTACAGCAACCGGCCATTCGCAGATAAATGTAACTTCTTCGAGCAAATCATCGGAAATTTTTGTTACGGCATTAATCTTATCTGCTTCAATTTTGGTTAATTCTAAAATGCGCTGTTTCCTTTCATCCGGATCAACAATTACGTTTGCCTCACGCAGCTTAGAAACATATTCATCAGGATTATTAATCACAATATTTTGCTTAGAAAATCTATGTCCGTTTGTAATATTGGAAGATTCTTTGTCAATAATTTTGATTTTAACTTCTTCATTATCCAAAATTGATAAAACCCATCTTATAGGACGTGAGAATTTAACATCATTACTGCCCCATCTCATAAAATGAGGACCTTGAAGTTTTGAGAAAATTACCGGAACATTTTCTTGCAGCAAATCTTTTGTATTTTTGCCTTTAATTGAAATTTTTGCGTAAACGTAATTATCTTCAACATAGAGTTCGTCTGCACTTACGCCGTTTTTGTTAGCAAACCCTTCTCCGGCTTTTGTGAGATTATTATTTTCATCAAACGCAACTTTTGCAATCGGCCCTTTTACAACTTTTTCTACATCAGGCTGAGAAGAAGCGAGTCCGTCTACGATTACTGCTAGACGTCTAGGGGTTGCCATTACGTTAACTTTTTCATATTTTACATTATTGTCATTTAAAAATGTTTCAAATCCGTTTTTCAATTGAGAAATTGCCATCGGTATAAACTTGTAAGGTAATTCCTCAACACCTACTTCCAATAAATATTTACTCATTTATATTTCTCCGTTTCTCTTTAAATTATACATGATAAAGGGAGAATTTGTAAAAATATATTAAAAAGGAGACAATTTTTTTTACTAAAAAGACTTTTTTAATATATGAAGCTTTTATTAAAGATGGGGAAACAAAGTGATATATTTCAAAGTGCGTATGCAAATTTCAGCAGGCGCTGTTTGAGACCTAATCCGGAAATTTTAAGTGCAAAGAGCGATTATATTGAAATCCGAGACATGTTTGTACATGGCGGTATGGTTGAAGATTTCTGCAACAGAACGGTAAAACTTTCTGATGAACTTAAGCTTAATGGAAACGGCAGGCTAAGTGACATTTTAATAAACGAATTGAGCAAATTGTGTGTTAATTTTAATATGCATGCTAAAGCAGAAGAACTCTTGCATATTGCGCTGGAAAACAGCCGTAAAAAGAACGACGGACTTCATGAACTTGCTAGACTTACTGATTTAGAATATTTATACAAAAATCTTAATTACAGAAAAGACCTGTTTAATATACTCAAGCAGAAGAAAGAATGCTGTAAGAGAGTTATAGCTGACTACGAACAAAATGTAAAAAACTATGACAGTATCTTAAAAAAACCTACGCCAAAAGAAGGTGTGCAGACCCAGCTTGCATTCACATATTCGGATTTAGCACATATGCTTGAGAGAAGAAAGCCGCAAGATGCCGTTAATCTGTATACGAAATCAAAAAATATATATGAAGGGCTGGGGAAAGAACGAGAGACTGCTTATCTTACAGAAAGAATAAGACGGCTTCAGGAAAGATACAATAAACTGGCTTTGAATACATAGCCGGATGGCCTATATTGTTTAACATATTGTAATAAAACGTCTAAAACACTTCAATTTTACTTAAAAATAAGTTATAATCCAAGAAAGGAGTTTGTATGAAAAATAGATTTAAACGTATTATAAGCTGCGTATCCTTTCTGGGCTTATTTCTTATGTCTTTTTTAGGTTTAGAGGCTAAGGCCGTTACGGCGTCTAATGTGACTGAAGTATCAAATCCTGCTGTATCTATGCAAAACAGCAGCAAGCCTTTTATTCTGTATTCCGGCATTGAATTGACCAACAAGGATAATGTAAAGCTTGCAGGCCATTACTCTCACCGCTCGCATTATTCACACAGCTCGCACAGTTCACATTATTCTTCAAGATTTTAAGAGGAAATATGACTCAATATAAATTTTCTAAGTCTGTTTTCGGAAAAGATGCTATCTTGAAGACAGTATATTTATGGCCGAATGTATTAATTTCGGAAGATGAATTTAATTATGTTATAGAAGTTAATTCTCCGGATAATTTTGATATTAATAAATTTAATTCAGATATTCAGGAACAGCAGCTCAGAGAAAATCTTAACAGCCAATTCGGAGAATTAAGAGAAGCTATTTATAACAAAGCTTTTGAAAGATTTGAGGTTTAGCAAATTGTCCTCATATATTATTCTTCCTTTCAACTTCAAATATTCAGATGATACAGTTCTTATGGTGAATCAAGCCGGAGAGTGGCTCATAATCAGCAGGAATGATTTTGATAAATTTCACTCATATAAATTAGAAGCGGAGGATGAATGCTATAAAAGGCTAAAAGCTAAACATTTTCTTACAATAACGGAAGAAAAAGAACAAGTTCTTGGCCTGCTTGCAATAAAACTTAGAACAAGAAAAGCTTTTGCTGAATGTTCTCCGAATTTACATATGATTGTTGCAACATTACGCTGTAACTGTCTTTGCAAATACTGCCACGCCTCAAGTATTGATATGAGTGCAAAACAGTATGACATGAGCTGGGAAATCGCAAGAAAAACTATTGATTTAATATTTCAATCACCGTCAGAGGATATAAAAATAGAATATCAGGGCGGAGAACCTCTATTAAATTGGGATATAGTTAAAGAGAGCATACTTTACGCCAAATTCGTAAATAAAATTGCAAGAAAAAACTTAAGCTTTGTAATTTGCACAAATCTTATGCAGATTTCAAAAGAACAGATTGATTTTATCAAAAAACATTCAATTGAAATCTCGACATCTCTTGACGGGCCTAAACAGCTTCATGATACAAATAGAAAATCCAGAATATTTGAAAGTTCGTATGATAAATTCATAGAAAACTCTAAGCTGGTCAGAGACTGTGCACCGCTTTTGACAATCACAAAAACAAACATTAATAAACTTAGAAGCGTGATTGATACCTATGTAGAGCTGGGATACAATACAATCTTTCTAAGAGCCTTAAACCCGTACGGGAATGCAATTAAAAATAAATCTGAACTTGATTATTCAACAGAAGAATTTATTTCTGCATACAAAGATGCACTGCAATATATAATAGAACTTAACAAGAAGGGAATAGACTTTGTAGAATGCTATACCGCTCTGTTTCTTACACGTATACTTACCCCGTTTTCAACGGGATTTGTAGATTTGCAGTCACCGTCAGGCGCAGGCCTGTCCGGAGTAATTTACAATTATGATGGAAAAGTTTATCCCGCAGATGAAGCGAGAATGCTTGCAAGGATGGGAGACGATTACTTCTGTCTCGGAACTGTGAATGAAAAATTTTCCGAAATTTTTAACGGCCAGATTATGCACAGCATAGTCAAAAACTCCTGTGTTGAAACCATGCCGGTATGTTCGGAATGCGTTTACCAGCAATACTGCGGAGCGGATGTGATAAGAAATTATCTTGAAACTAAAGATTTAATGGGAGACAGGAGAAAAAGCGGCTTCTGCAGGAAAAACAAAATGGTGCTTGATTATATATTTTATTTATTAAATCAAAACGATGAACAAATAATGGATATATTCTGGTCATGGGTAACAAGAAGACCGTATGGAGAAATGAAGCTTGAAAAAAATCAAAGGCAAACCTGCTAACATAACAAAATGGATTACAGGAAAAATAACAACAAAAAATAATATTTTTGACAGAAACAGAATAGTCGTATGCGAAAAACTGCCTTTAATCCGTTTTGGTGCTAAATGCTTTCTGGTTAACGAAACCCCTGATTGTAAAACAGCTGCTGTACAGATAAATGCCCCATCTCCATTTCAGGAAGGCGATATTATATCAATAAATCCAAACGGCGATTGCACTGTTGTGTGGGAGAAAAACTCCTGCCACAATGCTTTTTATGTCACAGATTTATGTAATTCTAAATGCATAATGTGCCCGCAGACAGATGGCAAGCAGTCAAGATATGACGAGTGTTTAAAAATTCTTGACTGTATAGATTTAAAAAATGACAAAAACATTGGTATAACAGGCGGTGAACCAACTCTGGAGCCGGAAAAATTATTAAAACTGCTGTACAAAATTGCCCGAAAATCTCCAAATCAAAAAGTGCATATTCTGACAAACGGAAGAAATTTTGAAGATATTAATCTGGTTAAAAATCTATCCAACATAAAACATATTGATATTTCTTACGGTATCCCGCTGTACTCTGATTTAGCAGAAGAGCACGATTTTATAACCGGAAGCAAAGGAAGTTTTCAGCAAACTATCAAAGGTTTGTACAATCTTGCACAGTACAAACAAAAAATTGAAATAAGAATAGTCATATTAAAACAGAATTACCGGAAACTTAAAGATATTGCAGAGTATATCTACAGAAATCTGCCATTTGTAACCCATATAGCACTTATGGGTATGGAATACCACGGAAGAGCAGAAACGAATTATGAAGATATTAATATTGACCCGTATGATTACAGAGAAGAATTATATGAAGCAGTCAGACAATTTGTAAGATACAACATAACCGCAGATGTATATAATATCCCTCTATGTCTTGCAGACAGCAGAATAGAAGAATTTTGCAGAGACAGCATATCATCATGGAAAAAAGCTTTTCTTGATAAATGCAGTAACTGCAGGAAACGGGCGCTTTGTTCCGGTATTTTCGAAACCTCATTCACCCAGAGCAGACACATCCATCCTTTTCTATAAGTTTATAGAGGAATATGCTGAAAGTTTACAAATGCTATAATCATTAAATGCTTTTCATATTAATACTCTGCTCATCAGTTATACTTCTCGCCATTTTTTCAAATAAATTTCTGGATGCACTAGGCATTCCCGCCCTGCTTTTCTTTATGTGCCTTGGAATGTTATTCGGGACTGACGGCATCTTTAAAATAAGCTTCGCCGACTTTGCAAACACAAAAGATATTGCCTCGCTTGCACTCGGATTTATAATTTTCTACGGCGGTTTCTGCACAAAGTGGACAACAGCAAAACCTATAATTGCAAAGGCTGCTGTACTCTCAACAGCAGGAGTTTTTCTTACGGCAGTATTAACCAGTGTTTTCTGTCATTTTGTACTTGAACTCAGTTTTCTCGAAAGTTTTTTGATAGGTGCAGTTATAAGTTCTACAGACGCAGCTTCAGTATTCTCAATTCTAAAAGCAAAAAATCTGCATCTTAAAGAAAACACGGCCCCGCTTCTGGAAATAGAGAGCGGAAGCAACGACCCGATGTCGTATGTACTCGTTATTCTCGCAATAACACTTATGCAGAACCAGAGCTCCGGATTTGTAATCGCATTATTTTTTAAACAAATGATTTTCGGGATTTTAATCGGAGTTCTGGTTGCAAAAATATCAATTTACATATATGAAAAAACCAGTATTATTACTGATGAAAACGGCTCACTGTTTATTATTGCGCTAGTTTTATTATCCTATCTGCTTCCGTTCTTTTGTGATGGAAACCCGTTTCTGGCAGTGTATTTCCTCGGAATAATTCTTGGAAACGCAAACATTCTAAATAAAGTACCAATGATGCATTTTTTTGACGGCATAACAAAACTTGCACAAATAGGAATATTTTTTACACTTGGCCTTCTGGCTTTCCCGCGCGAAGTGCCTTCAATTCTTCTTACAGGTATGTTGATATTTTTATTTTTAACTTTTATAGCACGACCGGCAGCTGTGTTCTTGCTGCTATCTTTTTTTAAATCAGGTATTAATCAGTGTCTTCTTGTTTCATGGGCCGGACTCAGGGGCGTTGCCTCAATTGTTTTTGCAATTATCGCAATGGACAGCGGAATTACCCTGCATTATGACTTGTTTCATCTGGTCTTTTTAATTTCTATACTTTCTGTTGCAATTCAAGGAACATTCCTGCCGCTTGCAGCAAAAATGACAAATATGATTGACCCGCATGTTGATATTAAAAAAACATTTAATGATTATGAAGAAGAATGTGCTGTAAAACTCCTCAGAATTACAGTTCCCAAAAATCATGAATGGGTCGGAAAGCCCATAAGATGCGTAGAATTCCCGCAAAAATCTCTCGCGGTTTTGATTAAACGCAAACAGGAAAGAATTATTCCTAAAAATTCTACTGTAATTCAAGCCGGAGATAACATAACCCTTAGCCTGCCAGCTATAAATTTACCGGATGAGTTGTAACTATTTGTTAAAATTTTTATATAATTTAGCAAAAAATTTTTTATTTGGTTTTAAAATTAGTAGTTAAGTGAGTGTGTATTAAAAAAGAAAGGTCTATTTATGTTTATTAACTCTGTTTGGGGCAGTTCAAATTTTCCTGCAAAAAATTATACTTTTAAAGGCGGGCCAAAACCTGAAATACTGAGAAATCAATTAAAAGTTCTTCTAACTCAAGATATATGGGCACAAAATTTAAAAGTAAAAGCACCTGAAACTGCGTTAGAAAAAGAAGTATTGCTTGAAATTTTACAAAACAGACTGCGCCTGGACAGGTTTGCAAGACTGTCAAATCAGAGATTTAAATTAAGAACACAGTCAAGCCATCTAAATTCTTTATTAAAAAATAATCCAAATCATCCTGACATTCCAAGGTTAACAGAAGAGCTTAAAAAACACGGAAACTTGCAATCAACCTTAAAAACAATGGATAAAAATATTGAAATGGAAGCAAAGAAAAATAAAGCTGCTCTGGATTATTTTAAAGAAATTGAAAACATTGAAAATAAATATTTGGAACAAAAACTTCTCAAAATTTCTGCCATGGATAAATACTATCATCAGATTAATAAAAATAATATTAATAAAGACGAAAAGCTTTCCACAAAAGAACTGATTGATATAATTTCATCCGATGGAGCAAAGAATATTAATAAGCCGGCGGCGGTGCTTTCTAAAAAAGATTTGTTGTTACGGCTCCAAAATCAGTATGAACAGCTTCTTAGAGAAAAAATTGATGTTTACTCAAGACAGACGAACCATAATAACATTGCACGGGAAGCCAGAAACTTTGTCAGAAATAATAACTCATCATTGCTCAAAAAATTTCCCAATATTGAACATCAACTGAACAAAATATTTGAAACTATTGAGCAGAAATTTACGCATAAAGTTGACAGACTGGCAGGCGTTGATATTTATCCTATAGGGGATATCTGGAAAGATATGAGGGTTATGGAAGCAACAATTCTTGCGGCTAATATTGAAATACAGGAATTAAGAGCAGGACTTGTAAAATTCCCGCACAGTAGAAAAATTAAAGATGCACTCAAGAAAAAAGAAAATCTTGTACAAAAAATGAAACAAGAGTGGCTGGAAGGTGCAAAATTCAGTGTTAAGTATGAAGCAATAAACCGTGAAAGAATGAATGCTGCTGGAAGATTGTCTGAATACAACTATTTGACAGGTGAAAATAAAATCATACAACGCCACAAAGAAGCTATTGAAATTTATAAAAACAATAATAACAGTATTCCTGATGAATTATGGGCAAAAATCTTAATTTAACAGCTTCCCTTAAAGTTCTTTAAATTCCTTTTTAAAGATTTTAAGACATCTATGTATGTTTTTAATTCAATATTATCTGCATTTTTTGTTAAATGCATAATTGCATCCTGTAAAGGATTATTTGTTAACGGTGCTGATTGAACAAAGTCAAGAATATTGACATCAAGCACATCTAAAAGCTTTACAAAAGTAAGATATGTAGGATAGTTCAACCCTGCCTCAATACGCGAAATTTGTTTTTCATTTAATCCAACTTTTTCCGCTAATTCAAATTGAGTTAGCTGCTTACTCTTTCTGTATTCTTTAAACTTATTGCCTATAATCTTTTTGTCAGTTTCTAGTATCATTCAATAATTATTTTAAGACCTCTATGTTACTTTATAAACAATACAGATGTCTGATATTTTCATTTGACAACCAGACATTCGTGTACTATCATAATGATTAATTAGTCACATAAATGTAGAATTTTGGAGTTGAGAGTTGCAAGAAGAAGTAAAGATTAGTATTATAATCCCCGTCTACAACGTAGAAAAATATCTGCATGAATGTCTTGATAGTATCATTAACCAAACATTTAAGGATTTAGAAATAATCTGTGTAGATGATGGTTCTACCGATAAGTCTTCGGAAATTTTAGAAGAATACGAACAAAAAGATAAAAGATTCACTGTTATTTCTCAGCCCAATAAAGGTGTATCTGCTGCCAGAAATCGCGGAATGCAGCAGGCTAAAGGCAAATATATAATGTTTGTTGATTCAGATGACTATATTGCCTCAAATGCCTGTGAATTAATATATAACTCTGCTGAAGAAAAAAGATGTGATATTCTATTATTTCCTCACTATAATTTTAGTGCAAGCACCTGTAGGGATGATGGAAGATTACTTGACTTATATATTACATTAAAAGATAACACTACAACCTTTAAAGAATATTCAGATGAATTTCTTTTAACCCCAAGCGAAACTCATAGTAAATTATATAAGACAGATTTCTTAAGAAAATACAACCTGCATTGGGAAACACAGATACAATACTGTGAAGATAGGATTTTTTACATTAATGCTCTTATTCATGCAAAAGCCATCAGTATTTTATACAAACATTTATACTATTATCGTATAGATACTTTCAATAGTCTTTCTAAAAATAATCGTACAATCTTACCGCATTTATACAAAGTACACATCGCTCTAAAAAAAATATTACTAGAATCTAAGGTAGAGAATTCCGACATTTTATGTGTAAAAATATTAAATTGCACAATCAGAAGTTATCTTGCACAATGGGGCAGAATTCATAATATTCCAGTACAGTCAAAAAATATTAAGTATTTATACAAAATTGCAAAAGAATGTAAAAAAATCCCGAAAGAATACAGAGAATATTTATCTGATTATGATAGATTACAGCAGTCTATATCAAATTACCGAATGTTCTACATAAAAAAACTCTTTGAACCAATTTTTGAAATAGAATCACGCAGAAATCGCATAGTTATCTATTTATTTGAAAAACAGGCTATTAACTTATCTACTCATACTATTATAAACTTGTTATTGAATATTCGATATTTTAAGCATTTATGCAAGCTGAGATTGTGTGCCAATTACCGTAAAATTCGTGTTGGATTCTGGGTTACAGAAATACAAAAGTGGAGTTCTCAAGCTTCATTATATGAAGCCTTAAAAAAAAGTTCTCATTTTGAACCATTTGTATTACTTGCAAATTTCAAGAAACCAGAAATAGGCATATCTCCGCAAGAACATATTCGAAAAGGAATTAAATTTTTTGAAAGTAGGGATATTGAGCTTAAGTTAGTGTATGATATAAATCAATACCGACATTTAGAATTAAAGACCTTTAAACCGGATATCGTCTTTTATCAACAGCCCTGGCAAATACCAGATAAACAAAATCTTATAAATACAAGTAAATATGCCTTGATTGCTTATGTCCCATACTGCTATCATTCGCAAAATTCCTATGTAAATTATCTTTTAGGTTTTCATGGCAAACTATGGAAATATTTTGTAGAAACAGAGTTGCACAAAAAAGAATATGAACAAATATATAAGGCTAAAAATTGTATTGCTGTTGGTTCTTGTAAATTAGACAACTATAAATTGATAGATAGCTCTAAAATAAATAAAATATGGAAAACAACAGGTAAAAAACGGATAATTTATGCACCACATCATTTTTTTGAACAAGAAGCTCCACAAGGAGTATCTACATTTGACAAAAATGGAAATTTTATTTTACGGCTTGCAAAATCCCATCCTGAATATGAATGGATTTTTAGACCGCATCCCGTTTTTAAAGACCGTGTATTAAGATATAAAATCAAAACATTATCTGAGATTGAAGCTTATTTCGCAGAATGGGAACAACTTGGAACTGTTTATTCCGGCGGAGATTATTACGAAATGTTTGCAGGTTCTGATTATTTAATTACAGACTGCATATCATTTTTAAGTGAATATTTACCGACAGGTAAACCTGTTATCCATTTGAGAAAAGATAAGTATATAGAAGAATTTAATGATCTTTTAAATGTTATCACTGACAGTTATTACAAAGTTTATAATAATGATATGCTTCTTTCGGTCTTTAATGATGTTATTGTCAACAATAATGATTATTTAAGAAACGAACGAATAAAAAATATTTCGCTTTTAAATATTATTCAAAATAAAACTACTGGTGAAAAGATAACAGAATATCTGGAAAAAGAATTGTGGCAGAGAGGATAGCATGAATTTTCAAGAATACTTAAAAATTTATAATGCACAATCAAAAATAAATAAATTAGCTAAAAGATACAAAAATAAAAAAATAGCCGTATATGGAGCCGGTCAATTTTCGCATGCAATATTTTCAAATTACGATTTATCCAATCTGAATATTGTTGCTGTTGCGGACTTAAGATTTGAAAACGAATCCAAAAGACAATTTTTCGGCTTTAAGTGCATTGCGCCAAATGAACTCGGAAATATACAATGCGATGTTATACTAATAGCAAATTTTGATTATAATTTCTTCCTTACGCTGTTAGATGACCACATCTTATACCTTACTCCAAATCAAAACATAGAAGTCAGACCATTTATCAGACCAACTTTTAAAGACTTGTTCCTAAAAAAGGATTACATTTCATGTTAAAAAATTATGCCATAATATTAGCCTCTGGAGCAGGAATCCGCTTTGATAATGATTTACCTAAGCAGTTCATTAAAATTGCCGGAAAAACTGTTCTTGAACATTCCGTTGAAATCTTTGAACATAATTCTTTAATCGATGAGATTATTATTGTCATAACTCCTGAATACAGAACTCTCACAGAAGAAATTATCTTAAAAAATAATTGGACGAAAGTTTCCAAATTGCTTAACGGCGGGAGTACACGCAAAGAAAGTTCTTATATCGGAATTAATTCAATTAAAGATAAAGAAGCAAATGTAATTATCCACGACTGTGCCAGACCATTTTTAAATCAAAAAATAATTTCTGACTGTATTTCAGCTTTAGATGAATACAGCGCTGTTGATGTTGCGATAAAAGCAAGTGATACAATTATCAAAGTTCAGGATAACATTATAGATGCTGTTCCCCATAGGAATAGTCTTATGAGAGGGCAAACTCCTCAATGCTTTAAGCTGTCTGCTATCAAAAAAGCTCACGAACTATCAAAAGACGATAATAACTTCACTGATGATTGCGGCCTAGTATTAAAACATAAACTATGTCCTGTTTTTGTTGTTGAAGGTGAAATCGAAAATATTAAAATCACATACCCTCTCGATATTTATATTGCAGATAAATTGTTTCAATTAAAAAAATCAACTTTACCGGAAGACATCCCATTAGAAAACCTGCGTAATAAGGATATCGTTATTTTTGGCGGCAGCAGCGGTATAGGCAGATGCATCTCTGAAATTGCACAAAAAAACGGAGCTAATGTATTCATAACCTCACTGTCTAAAGGATGCGACATTTCCCAATTTGGACAGGTAGAAAAATTTTTAGAAAAGGTTTACTGCAGGACTAAAAATATTGACTGCGTAATTAATACAGCAGGAGTTTTAAAACTGGGAAAATTAGCCGATAGAAGCGTATCCGACATACGCAAAGAATTTGAAGTAAATTATCTTGGTTCAATTCATGTTGCAAAGGCATCCATACCATACCTAAAAGAATCTGCCGGCGCATTATTACTGTTTGCATCAAGTTCTTATACAAGGGGAAGAGCATTGTATTCCACATACTCTTCTGCTAAGGCCGGCATAGTTAATCTTGTACAAGCGCTTTCTGAGGAGCTAATAAACGACAAAATCCGTGTAAATGTGATTAATCCGGCAAGGACCAACACCCCGATGAGATATAAAGTGTTTGGGAAAGAGCCGGAAAAAACTCTTTTGAATCCTGTTATCGTAGCAAAAAAATCACTGAAGGTTTTACTTTCTGATATCACAGGACAGGTTATTGATGTGAGGAACAATGATGATTAAAGAACAATTATTTGAGGACTTATATGACAAATTACCGGATGTCGGAAATTTTGTAATATTCGGTGCTTGTGCAACAGGAGAAAAAATTCTGAATGACCTGAAAATCTATAAACCACTTACCAAGGTAATCGGTTTTATTGATAATGCTGTTGATGGAACTTTTTGCAGCCTGCCTGTCTGGACATTAAAAGAGTTTACGGATTTTCCTAAAGAGAACTATGATATGGTAATTATGGGAACTCGAAAAGATTTTAGTACAGTAAACTCTATACTTGATTTATATGATATCCCTTTTCTCATACAAACCCCATTTATCAGTGATTATTATAGGGATGTTTTACAAGTACTTAATGAAAATAATCTTGAAAAAGTTATTAATATTTTCGAAGAAAAAGAAGACAAGGATTTATATAAGCTTATTTTCAAAATCAGGGCCAAACTAACCAATCCACAACTGGCTGATGATTATTTCAGACAAAAACATGTATTAAAAGAAAATGGCAATTTTACAATTAAAAATCAATATTTAGAAAAAATAAATAAAAATCAGGTGAAAATAGCATTTGACCTTGGATTAAATTCTGGTTTAAATGTCATTGCATACAATAAACTTCTGCCAAATCTCGAAAAAACATATGGTTTTGAAGTTATATATGATTATGCAAAATGCGAATGGATAGAAAAATTTATACTTGATGGAAGGTTAAACATAATTCCTTTTGCGTTAGGGAATGAAGAAAAAGTTGGTAATTTCTATCTCAACAAACAACTCTCTGTTTGTTCATATTGTGATTTTTCCAATAATAACCCGCCAGCTGATATGGCAAAATGGGAAAAAATACAGATTAACGCAACAACAATGGATAAATTTTGTTGTAACAATAATATAATGCCTGACTTCATAAAAATGGATATTGAGGGTGCAGACCTCAGCTTGCAATCTCAATTTATCATTCAAATGAAGATTTCATAAATATACCTCTGTATTTAAACAAAAATCTTAAGAATTACCATTTCAAACTCGGTCACTATTCGCCCTGGCGTTCTGAAACAGTTCTTTACGCAATACCGCAAGAGATTAAGTTTTGACCAAATCCGCCCAGTATCCATGGTTTAAATTACCGTATAAGATCTCTGCAAGTCTTGTTACTTTGTATATATGCTCCTCTTTTTTGCTTAATTTTTTAGCAAGCATACATTCTTCAATGCTGCCGCAGTTTTTGCAATCATATCTTGCATTTGAACAATCTTGATTATATCGGGTAAAATATCCATATTTTTTTACAAAAATTCGCCTGGCTAAAATCAGATTTTTTCTTAATTCCTGTGCAGGTCGAATGTATCCGTTTAAATACCTGTCAAATTCTTTCAGGAATAAATCATCATTAGTAATTGTCAGGCATAATCTTTTTGTAAAACCTCTTTTGCAAACATATTTAGGGCATGGAACTTCAACTTTAATATTCTTTACTATAGTTGTAATATCAAAATCCCATTTACCAGATTCATAATCTTTAATCATTCTTCTAAAATAGTGTAAATAGCAAATTTTACCATAGTTTTTATAAACGATGTGTCTTAATGATGAAACCATATAAACCTCCTTTATTATGATTTTATATAAAAAAGGCAAATTGTTGAATATTATATTGGTTTTTTGTCGGTGAATACCAAAGAAAGAAGGTGTATATTAAAGCTAATGACACGCCAACTGTAAAACGCAGTCCTTGCAAAAAGTATTTTGAGAATCATTCAGGTTTAACCAAAGAACAGATTAAGCTTGTTGATGCAAACAGAGTTGCACAGCAAAACGAGTTAAAAGCAATAAACACCAAGATTTGTCAGGATTGTATCAACAAGCTCACTATGTTTATTATGCTTAATGGGATTCAAACATACTAAAAAAGCGCCCGAAGGCGCTGATTTTAATAGTTCCATTTGTTTTAAATGGTGGAGCTTCACATACAGCTTAGAACTCCCAAATCGCCAATATGTGGCATAGTCTATATTTTAAGCCAATTAAAATTCTGAAAAATATTAGTTGATATTTTTGTGGAATTTTTGGGAAAATTTTTCAAGCTCTAATAATTACCAAATAATATTAAATTAGAAACAATTTCTCCGAAGAAAAATATTTTTACTATTATAAAAAGAATTCAAATATTAAATTTTTGTTTATTTTTCTGATTTTTTAAAAACATATGCCATAATAAAAAAAGCTACCTTTGGATATTTCCAAAAATAGCCGTTATTCAATTCCAAACAAATCATATACAAAACATAACGGCATGTCAAATATTCCAAAAGTAACTAATTAGGAAATAGAAAACTACGAGGAAGGTGAAAATTATGCCGGATATTATTGTATTTGAAAGGTTTGCTGATTTTATTGAAAAAAAGCCTAATTCGAAAAAGAAGTATGTTAGTAAAGTTATGAATCAAGGTCAATATCAACCGCAAGAAGATTATTATCTTCAATTACGCCAAAAATTGAAAAGTGTATTTCGTAATCACTCTTCAATAGAAGAGTTGAATGGACTTTTAAAGAAAATCAATCCTAGAAAGTTTAATAACTATGAAACATTAATTGACCAAATACAAAACTTTATGCAAGGAAAAACTTACGCATGGTTAAATCCACCAAGATATAAAATAGATTATTCAGGTTTAGAATTAACGGTTAATCCTGAGATTGGGTTAAGTATGAATGGAAATAATTATTTTATTAAAATGTACTTTAAACAAGAAACTATGAGTAAAACAAAAGCGCAAATTATGCAAAGGATAATGCAAGATGCATTTAAAAAAGATTTTCCAAATGCTCATTTTGCAATATGGGATATTAGAAATAATGCTTTCTATAGTCAAAAAGCAGATGAAGAAGTCAATTGCCCATATAACCTAAAGCAAGAAGCTTTATTATGGTTAAAACTTGTTTCAGAGGACTAATTATAGAGAAAGGAGTAAATATGAGAAAAATGCCAGTTATTTCAACTAATGTTCGTAGTATTGGTTATTTTAAGGGTGTAATTGAAGTAGAATTTAATAATGGTAGTGTTTATCATTATTTTGGGGCTAATGAATATTTATTTAATCAATTTTTAAATGCACCTTCAAAGGGCCAATTTGTTCATCATGTATTAAGACATTACAATTATCAGAGGGTAGCATAATGAGTTTATTATATATTTTACAACATAATGCAGAATGGATGTGCGCCATAGCAATTACATTATTTACTGCAACACAATGTGGACTATCATATCAACAAAACATGCAAAATATTAGAATGAAACGCTTAGATTTAGCAAATGAGTTTGATAAAGTTGCAAATTGTTTTTTAGCAGAAAGAGAAGAGGCGATTAAGGTTGCAGAATGGTTAACATCAAATGCAAGTAATTTTATTTTTCTATTAAATACTAAAGATAGAAAAGCGTATAATAATTTATTAATATTTTTATTTAATTATCGAAAAGCCCCTGCAATTACTAGTGAACAAAAGGAAGAGGCTATCAGAAAATTCTTCAATTTAGTTTCAGAACTTGATTCAGCACTAGGAAATGCTAGATATGGATTGGTATGTGATAAAAAAGAATTTAAGACGGTATCAAAAATTTAGACATGATATTGATTTTATTCTATAAATCTGATATAATTACAATAATAGTACCTGCTAAGCCTCTTAACAATGCTCAAATCAGCAGGTCTTTTTATAGGGGTAGATGTGAAAAAGATTAAGTTTAAAAAGCCTGCAATTAGTGTAAATGAGCAAATTAGCTTGCTGAAGTCAAGAGGATTGAATATTCTTGACGAGGATTTAGCTTTTAAAATTCTAAGCAATATAACTTATTACAGACTTTCCGCCTATATGAAATTTTATCAGCACAATGAAAAGTTTATTACTGGAACAATGTTTGATGATATAGTAGACTTGTACAATTTTGATAATGAACTTAAAACCTTGATTTTTGAAAATATTAGACTCGTTGAAATTGCTTTGCGTACTAAGATTTGTCTTCACATGTGTACGAATTATGGCTCACATTGGTTTTATGATAAGAATAATTTTAAGTCCGAAAAAGATTATTTAAAAACTTTAGAAATCTTAGAAAATGAAAAAGGTTTAAAAAAAGATACTTTTATCAAATATTATTTTCAGAAGTATTCTGAGCCGGACTTACCCCCGTTTTGGATGATTGCGGAAGTTTTATCAATGGGTGATTTGTCTAAAATTCTTAGCGGACTGAATTTTAAAGATTTAAAACAGATTGCTCGTGATTTAACTCCTAATTACTATACCGCTCCAGTTTTAACCAATTGGATACATGTTTTAGCAACTATCAGAAATATTTGTGCACATCATTCTAGGTTGTGGAATCGTACTTTAAAGATAAAATTTTCTGAGCCACAAAAGATTAAAAAATGGCGAGAAATGCAAATTAAAAATGATAATCTTTCTGCTATTTGCTTTGTATTGTTAATTCTTTTAGAACAACACCCATATAATGATTTTGAAAATCAATTGAAGGGATTGCTAAAAAGGTATTCTACAATAAAAATAAAAGGATTTAATGAAAGGTTTTATGCACAAAGATAAAGCAAATATTTTTAAGTTAAGCAATGATTTATCTCAGTACAATGACCATGAGTTTGATGACTGTATGCCAGGGGCAAAAGAGTTTGCTGAATGTTTAAAATGTTCTATCTTAACAAAAGAAACACCATATGTTTTATTGCTTGAAGATAAATTTGGTATGGGAAAAACTCATTTCTCAACAAGATTTGTACATTTTCTAAGAAACAGTTCTATCGATACTATTTATTTTAGTGCTTGGGAAAATGATTATATTGAATCTCCATTTATTTCTATATCAAAAGAAATGATAAAATATTTTAATTCAAAAAAATCTTTATTTGAAGAATTTCAATCTACAATAAAAGCAATTTGTGAATTGACATGGAATATAACTAAACATATAAAAGTTCCAATTGGCATACCTCTTGATATTGACCAAGCTTTTTCTGCAGGTAAGCAATTTATTGATAATTTTATTGAAAGAGATGATTATTTATTAGCCTTTAAAAAAGAATTGCAAAAGTTTATTAATCACTCATTAAATAATCATAAATTGGTTATTATTGTAGACGAACTAGACCGTTGTAGACCTGATTATGCAATGAAAACTTTAGAAATAATTAAACATTTTTTCGACATAGAAGGATTATTTATAATAATACCAACGAATAAGCGTTCTTTAGAGAATTGCGTGAAAGCTCTGTATGGGATAGATGACAGTCTTAAAAGCTCAGAATATGAATTATATTTTAATAAATTTTTTACTGATGAAATATCTTTATATACACCAAACTATTTAAAACTAGTACAAGAATATATCAACGATACAACGGTTAGAATTTTCCTTGAAAGCAATAAAATGGTCTTATGTGACAGATATAATGCCTTAAATGTTTTGCAGGACAAAATTGCAGAATTTGCACAGGGTTTTAAGTTATCTTTAAGAGAAGTTGTTAATGTATGTCATAAAGCTATTTATTACACTAGATACATTGAAAAAAGACTTGATTGTGAATATTTAGCCTTTTTATTATGTTCAAAGATTGCACGAATAGAAAATATTAATTGTAAAATTCAAACAGAACATCCTTTTAGTACAACCTCTAAGAAAAAAGAGTTGTTAAAGTTTATTGTGCCAGAGGAAGTATATACCATTGGGAATATAATTTATGAACAAGATTTTTTTAATGATGTTGAGTTTTTTAGAAATAGAAATTTTAATTCTTATAAAGAATTTGACGAATTCTATAATTATTTTATTAAAAAACCTAAAACTTTTGATGCTTATCGTTCAGTACAAAAGCAGTTTATAAGACTAACTCATAGTTATAGTTTTCTCCCACTTATGGATTACATAGAGAATAAAAAACGGCTTATTGATGATTATCGTGATAAATGGGACTCAGATGATAATGATAAAAATTTACAAGAATATTATCAAAATATTGTAAAGAATGAAGCAAGTCTTCATAATGAGAAATTAAGTTTAAACAATCTTTAATTTTGATTATTTACTTTTAACAATATAAAAAATATATTCTAAATAATTAATTATTATCTTTTTTCAACATAATTTATTTCTTAACACTTTAGGCATGTTCTAGAGTAAAAAGAACTTTATTTATATAAAATAGATTTTTAATTAAAAAATTTACAAAAATTAACAAGTTGCAAATTGGTAAAAGTATCATAACAACATGGTTGTAGATATTTTGGCTATAAACCTTGAAAATAGTGAGTTAGGATTGAATTTTAGAGTAAAATGATGTATAATAATTATATGAGTTTATCATCTGTCTGTTGGATTTTTTGTTTGAAGAACTCTTAAAATGGTATTAAGTTTCTCATTTTAGTAGTAATATACAACTAGAAAAAAAAGTGTAAAGGATTAAATTATGGCATTTCAAGTAATGGATGTAGCTAGATATATAATTAACTATTGTACAGAGCAAGGTAAGCCTGTAAGTAATCTAAAGTTACAGAAAATGCTTTATTATCTGTGGATTGATTATTATCAGAATACGAATGAATATCTTTTTGATGAAGACATTTGTGCTTGGCCGTTTGGTCCAGTCGTTCCTAATGTTTATTATGAATATTGTTCATATGCTGGCACACCAATTGCAAAAAAATATGATGACTTGAATAATATTTTTAATAATGATATTACAATTGAAATCAATAATCTTATTAATAAATATATAGATTGTACTCCAAATCAACTTGTAAATAAATCCCATGAATCGGGTTTACCTTGGGATATTATTTATAATCAAAACAAAGGATATAAAGAAATTATACCTTTTGATTTAATTGTTGAATTGGAGTGCTAATTTTATGATGTTGCTTGAGATCAAGAGAAAACGAGATGCAGAGCTTTGCCAATATATTAAAGAACTAGCTAGTAAATCATTCAATAATGAAGAAATTAAGCGGTACGCATACAAATTAAAAGATTTGTATACACAGGATTTTCGCCACTCGTATTCATTATTTTTCCCAATAATTACAGAAATCGAAAAAGATAAGAGTTCAAGTGTAGAATATTTGACAAATAACTTAGAGGCTCTTAAAGAAATAGTTGAGATCGATAACTTAAATGACAACAAAGAATTTGGACAACTATCTTCACCATTGTTAAAATTGGCTGATCATATAAATTTGGAAATAGCCAGATACCTAAATTATGTTGAAAAAGAAGAACAAACTGCACATTTAGAACAAAAGATTGAAAATTCTACTAATCAATTAAATCAATTAAAAGAAAATCTTAAGAAAGCAACGGAGGATTTAGGAATTGCATCAAGAAAAATAAAATCAGTACAAGGAGAACTGATTGCTGTTTTAAGTATATTTGCTGCGATTGTAATGACATTTTCGGGTGGTTTAAATATTTTGAACGGAGTGTTAGCTGGAGCTAATGATTTAGTATTACCTGAAAGAATTTTATTTTTATTAATTTGTGGCTTTATTCTAATTAATTTTATTTTTGCAATGATGTACTTTGTAGCTAAAATTACTGAAAGGAGTATTTATGCACGCTGTGAAACAGAAAATTGTACTTGCAAAAATAATAAAAGTCCTAAATGCTGTGGGATAACAAGAATACGTAAAAGGTTACCATATGTTTTTTGGTTAAATGTAGCAATTCTAATTTTGTTAGGATTAGATATTCTTTGGATTTTACACTATTAAATTACAAGCAAATAAATGATGTCTTTAAATTTTAAATAAATTTAAGGAATTTTTATGTACTACTTTCCAAACCTAGATGACATAACGCGATTGATTATGATTACTGAACTTGAGCGAGATTTTAAGAACGGTTTGTTTTATGTTCCTAAATCTATTAAGCCCGATTTTGTTTGTGCGTATAAAAGAATACTTAAAGCCAATTTTGAAAAGGGGGATGTTAGTAGCTTGCGCAGAGATTTAATTCCTAACTTCTTTAAAACTAAAGATAGGAACGGTAAAAAGATCCCTTCTAACATTCGTGATATGGTGGCGTTTTCGGAGTTTAACCGCTATTATGCAAGAGCGGTTTTAGTTCGTGCGATTGATGAAAATAGAGGTATTACGATTTACAGAGCTAGAAAATCAGTTAATGAAAGGGCGGAATCAAAACAGAGTATTCATAAAAACTACTTTACTAAAGGCTCGCTAGAGCACATGCTCGCCGTTTTGCGCGATTATAATGCATTATTTTCGGGTAAAGTTGATATTGGGTTTATGCAGCCTAACTCGGGTTTGAGTTTAAAGCTAGGATAGTTATTTTAACTCTTTATAAGACATCAAAATCTTATGAAAAAATCTTATTTCTTCAACAGTTGACTGCTCAAATATTGCATTGACTTCATTTAACAATTCTTCTTTAGTTTTAAGATGTCCGAAATCGAATAAATCTTTAATATCAACTTTTAGAGCTGATGTGATTTTGTTTAGATTTTCTTCTTTTGGAAGGTGTGCACCTTTTTCAAGTTTGCTCAAGTTAGTAGCTTCCATATCAATCAATTCTGCAAGTTCAACCTGTTTTAAGTTCCTTGCTTCTCTAAGCTCCTTAATCCTTTTTCCAACTTGCATACTTAATGTTGACATAATTACCTCTCAACATCAGTATACTTTATTCCTATTCTTATAAAAAGATTAATTTGTGTCAAGTTTTAACTATTTAATGGTTGACTTGTTATCATATTTGATTGTATACTTATCATAAATCAATAACTTATTGTCATGTTACGCAAAGAAAGTGTAAAAAAGAGAGGAGTGTAGTAGAGATGATAGGTACAGTTAAAGAAACTGCTGGAGTTGTACAAGTTTATGATGAAAATGGTCGTTATCTTTGGTCAAGAGCAGGGGAATTAGTTGGATATACTTCTAGCACTGTAAGTTTTAAAGTAGCAGGCTCTGTTCAAGTATATGATGAAAAGGGGAATTATAAATATTCAAGATAAAGAGGTTATATATTGTGCCAAAGATTTCAATAGTCATTCCTGTCTATAATGTAGAAAAATATTTGCGGAAATGCTTTGATAGCATTCTGAATCAAACTTTTCAAGACTTTGAAATCATCTGTGTTGATGACGGCTCGACAGATAAATCTTTAGAAATCTTACAGGAATATAAGCGCAAAGATGACAGATTTATAATCCTTCAACAACGCCATGCCGGAGCAGGAGCGGCAAGAAATCACGGTATAAAACTTGCGGAGGGTAAGTACATTCAGTTTCTTGACTCTGACGATTATTTTGAGCCTAATCTATTGGAAGAAATGTATACAAGAGCTGAAAAATCTGGCGCTGAAATAACTGTTTGTTCTTCAAGAAAAGTTGATGATGAAGGTAATATTACAGAGAGTGGCAATCCTAACAACCCTATTAACCTTGATAAAACTCCGCTTGAAACAGTTTTTAGCAGACAGGATTTCAAGGACGACATATTCTGTCTGCTTACTCCAATGCCTTGGAATAAATTGTATTTAAGAAGCTTTATTGAGAAAAACAATCTTGAGTTTCCGCCTCTAAGGATTTATGAGGATGTGGCTTTTGTGCATAGCTCAGTTATTTGCGCCAATAAAATAACGGCATTTAATAAAGAGCTTATTAATTATCGTTTTAACCGTCTGGGAAGTCTTGCAAACTATCGCTCAAAGTATGCAATTGATGTTGTTAAATCTTGTTTGTGCTTAAAGGATTTTCTTACACAAAAAGGAATTTTTGAAGAGTATAAATCAGCTTATAGAAAAGCTGTTATCAACCATATCCGCTCAGAAATCAGCTTTTGCACGGATGAAGATTACAAAATATTCTTAGAAGAGTTCAAAAAAATGGACGGCTGGCAGAATTACAATTCAGCATTAAGAAAAGACTACATCACACCTGAGTATTTAAAGAATTTTATCGGTGATAAAACAGTTATGCTATGGGGTGCAAGTTTGTTTATCAGGCAGGTTTTAGAGAAAGAAGAAAAAGCTAATCCGAATATTTTAGGAATAATTGACAGAAACTCGGGCTCATGGGGTAAAAAGATAAGCCATTATACAATTTACCCTCCAGAGTCATTAAATGATTTAAGACCTGACGGGGTGATTTTAACTGTGCTTTCTAATAATGAGGCTATTTATGAATCATTAAAAGAAGAGTTTAGAGAAAAATATCCAAGTATTGAATTAATGCCGAATATTTTTGATGAGGAGCTTTCATTTTGCAAGATATAAAGATTGATTTGGTTTACCTTTGGGTTGATGGAAACGACAAAGAATGGCAAAGGAAACGTAATTTTTGGGCTGAAAAATCAGGACTAAAGGAAGAAATTTCTTTAGATATATGCAGGTATGCAGATAATCAAGAGTTAAAGTATTCTTTACGTTCAGCTGAAATGTATGCACCTTGGATTAATAAAATATTTATTATTACTAATGGTCAAATTCCCAAATGGTTGAATCCCAACCATCCTAAAATAAGAATGGTTACACATGAAGAAATAATGCCTAAGAAGTGTTTACCTACTTTTAATAGTGAAGCAATAGAAACTTGTATTGCAAATATTCCAGATTTATCAGAATATTTTTTATGCGCTAATGATGATAAATTCTTTGCATCAAAAGTTTTCCCGAATTATTTCTTTGATGAAAATAACAATCCAATAGTTAATATGCGATTTCATAATTGGTCAGAAGATGATATAAGAAAAAGCTTGTATAAAGATTCATACTGTTATACAGTTAAAGTTTTTAATGAGAAATATGCCACTAATATAGATTATAGGAGTATTGAGCCGTTTCACTGTATTGAAGCTTACAGAAAAAGCTATTATTTAGAATGTAAAAGAGAATTTTTATCGGAGTTTAGCTCAACTGCCAGGAAAAAATTTAGAACTAAAAATTCAATTCAACATCCTATAGTAGATATTTTTATGGTCGAGAATAAGAACTCAAGACTAAAAATGAATCCTAGTGTAACAGAACAAATTTTTGAAGCTCTGGTAGAAAATCTTTATTTACCAATAAAATCTTATGAAGAAATGATTAGAACTATTCATTCTAAAACTCCTAAATTACTATGTATTAACGATGGTAACTATATATCTGATAATGACAGAAACAATCTAAAATTTTTATTGGAAGAATTATTCCCTGAAAAACAGGCATGGGAATTAGATTATGAAGATGAGGGCATAAATCCTATTAATGAACAAGCTTTACCTGTTGTTTTTTCATTTAATGATATTTATTCAAAAAATTTTGCTGTAACCTTTAGGTCTTTAATTAAAAATTCGAATAAATCTAAACAGTACGATATTGTCGTTTTTCATACAGAAATTTCTGAAAAAAATCAAGAAATGCTGAAACGGGATTTACCGAGTAATTTTTCATTAAGATTTTTTGATATTAGCCAGTTTATTTTTAAATATTTCAAGGATTTTAATTTGGTTATCAAGGATTATTGGTCTAAAGAAATCTATTATAGAATTTTAATCCCTTTAATTATGCCAAAATATAAAAAAGTCCTTTATTTAGACAGTGACGTAATAGTACAACAAGATATAAGTTCTATTTTTGATATTAATTTTGAAAATAACGAAATTTTAGCAGTAATTGATTCAATAGCACCTGTTTTAAACTTGGAACATAATAAAGATAGATTATTACATATTAAAAAAATTCTTAAAATTCAAAAGCCTGAACGATATTTTAATTCCGGTTTAATTTTATTTGATATAAAGAAAATTAATACCGAGAATTATATAGAAAGACTAAAAAATGCAAAACAGGTTGAAAAATTATTATTCCCGGATCAAGATATTCTGAACAAGATTTTTTCAGAAAAAGTAAAATTAATATCCCAATCTTGGAATTATTGCTGCGGAACCTTAATATGGCATCCAAGTTATTTAAATGAAATTACAGGTGAGTTTAAAAAGGATTTTATTAGTGCTCACAATGCTCCTAAAATTATTCATTATACTTCACCTAAAAAACCTTGGAATTCAGTAGATGAAGAGTTTTTTGATATATTTTGGAAATATGCGAGAGAAACAGATGTCTATGAAGAATTAATGTATTTAATGTGTAAAGCAACTGCTCAAAGTACACTAGTTGAAGAAATGAGGTACATTAATCTATTCACAAAAACAGAAACAGAAAAAAAGATAGTTTTTTGGGGAGCAAGCTTATTTTTAGAAAGTTTTCTTAAAAAATATGCAATTTCTAATGATAATATTTTAGGAATTATTGATAAAAATCCATCTCGTAAAGGAAGTTTTATTAATCAATATCAAATTTTTGCTCCGGAAGATTTAAAAACTCTTAATCCAGATGAAATCATTATTACAATAGTAAATTCTGCTGAAAAAAGAGCCGCTGAAATTAAAGATTTTTTAGTAATGGAAAATCAAAATCACATTAAAGTAAAAACAATATAGGAGAAAAGTTGTGATAAAAACAAAGCTTAATGAAGATTTATTTGACAAAATTAAAGAAAATTCTAGAATTGTTATTTTTGGAGCAGGTGAAGTTGGTAAAAAAATTTTTAATGATATTAGAAAGGAAAAACCTAGTGTTCAAATTTTGGGTTTTATTGATAATTTTCAAAAAGGCTTATGTTTAGGTTTACCAATTTGGTCTATTAAACAATTTATTGATTCTAAAACTAATATTGACTTAGTAGTTATGTCAACAAGAACGGCTTATACAGTTATATCAAATATTTTTGATGTGTTTGGTATTCCAGTATTATTACAGACGATAGCTGTATCAGATTATTATAGAGGAAATAAGCAGATTCTAAATGCTGAAAATTATACAAAGATTGAAAATCTTTTTCCTAAAAATGAAGATAAAGCCTTGTTTAAACTGTTATTTGAGGCACGAAATACTTGTGATACAGATAGAATAAATTCTTATCATTTAGCTAGGTACGGAAATACTAATTTTCTAAATTTTGTATCTATTAAAGACCATTACTTAGACAAAGTAAATAAGGACTCTATTAAAATAATTTTAGATGTAGGAGCAAATTCTGGGTTAAATGTAATAGCATTCAATAAGCTATTACCTAATTTAAAAAAAACCTACGGGTTTGAAGTTATTTATGGTATAGCTCGAAAGTCGTTCATAGAAGAATTTATTCTTAATGATAAGTTTGAGTTAGTACCTTTTGCATTAGGAGATAGTGAAAAATCCTCAAGGTTTTTTATAGATAGAAACAGTTCTGGAGGATCTTTTTGTGCCGATTTATCTAATAGAAAAATAACTCTTGATGATACTAGATGGAAAGAAATTACAATTAACACTACTACTATGGATAAATATTGTGAAAAAAATAAAATTAGACCTGATTTTATTAAAATGGATATTGAAGGAGCGGAATTGGCAGCCCTCAAGGGTGGATTAAAGACAATCAAAAAATATCGTCCACAATTAGCAATTTCAATATATCATTCTCATGAAGATTTTATTAATATACCTTTGTTTTTAAGCGAAAACCTTGAAGAATATATTTTTTCTATAGGGCATTATACTCCAAGAATTACTGAAACTGTACTTTATGCTATACCCAAAGAACTGGCCTGAGAATATGCAAAAAGCCACGCTGTGGTTAGCGTGGCTTTGCCTCAAACGAGGAGAAAGGAATCTATTATTTTTGTAGAAGTTTTCTAAACGCAGACTTAAAGGTTATCTTGATTTTTTTATCACAATCACCCTCAAATTTGCTTTTGATAAGCTCTAGAATTTGTCGTCTGTGGGCAAGAGTTAATATCTTAAATACTTCTGCGAGATTCATGTTTAAAACCTCTTGATACTTCGATTGTTGAGCCGTGATTTTATCTTCTAACATCTGAATATTGCTTGAAACATCCTTGTATTTTTTCTCAATCTCCGCATACTCCGACTCAATAAAATCAGTATCTTCAATCCCATTCGTATCAACATATTCCTTGAGTTTCAACTCCTCATGATATTGACGGCTCACCGCTCTTTTTGCAGTATTCAGCGCCTGTGAGATTGGCTTTAAGTGTTCTTTTAAAACCTCGTTTGCTATTATGTCTTTAGGAATATTGTTTAACTTAATAAGCTCAAGCCGATTAAGCACATTTTTAGTAACGATTTCCTCATTAATGCAACAACAAGAATTATCCGCATTTCGAGCTGTGTAGTAAATGTATTTACCGCCTTTTTTGACTTCACCGCTCATCAAACCGCCAGTTTCCTTATACTTAATCAAGCCATTATACAAAAACTGGTGCTTTTCCTTGATTTCACTTGAAGGCTTTTTTAAAACCTTTTGAACTTGGTTAAAAAGTTCATCATCAATAATCGGTTTGTGTTTGCCTTGAATAATTCCCTCATGCCCTGGGAAGTAATATTTCCCTGTATAATAAATACTTTTAAGCATACTTGCCAAACTGGCTCGTGGAATTTTACCGCTGCGCTGATTTTTGTAATGATAACCAAGCTCAAAAAGCTCATTAGACAAAGAGTTGAGCGAATAGTTCCCAGTAGCATATAAAGTAAAAGCTTGTTTCACAAAATCCGCCTCTTTAGGAATAATAACAACTTTACCGTTGCGCTTTCCATAACCATAATTGAGTTTAGTCGGGCGAACTCCGCTCAAAGCACGTTCTAATGAGCCACGCATACGAATTTCTGTCATTGCGTCAACCTCATATTCAGCCGTAGCTACTAAAATACTTGTTAAATATTTTTGATGAGCTTTGAAAGGCTTTTTAATGGTTAAACCTTCTCTAATAAAGACAAATTCAGTATTATACTTATCTACCAGCTCCCGTATTTGGTAAAAATCTACTGGGTTTCTTGCTAAACGATTGACCGCATAAACAACGATAACATCCGCCCTATCCTTTGTTTTTTGCCTTGCTATCAGCTCATTAAAGACTGGTCTTTTTTCGGGAGTTTTAGCGCTTTTGTTTTCGTAGTAAATATTGCGGACTTTGTACCCTTTGTTTTTGCAATATCTCTTACATTCTTTGATTTGAAAAGTCTTAGACATCCCTTTTTCTTGCGGCTTTGAAGATAACCTTATGTAAAAATCAGCTATACTTTCTTTACTCATAGTCATCCTCCCAAGCTTTGTTAATATGATTTTTCATAGATAAAAGCGTTTCATTATCAGTTATATCAACCTTGATAGCTTTGCCAATCGGCTTTAAATCTGTAGCTTTTAAATCAAACCGTTTGTCATTACCGATTTTGAGTTTTAGTTGCGCTGTATTAAGTTTTTGTTTACTGTTCAGACTGTTAAAAATATCACAATATTTACTAAGATTTATGCGCAAAACTTGATTTCTCGTAATAACAAAATCTCTACCATATACAAGTTGTCCTTCATTGAATAAGCGGTACACCGTACTAAGAAAGATGTCTGAATATTTCAGCTCCGTATCTTCATAGCGCTGAAAATACTCAAAATATTCTTTTGCCAAGTTGTCAGTATTAACAACTTCAACCTCAAGAATATCGTTAATCACAGACCATATAGACATTCCAATTGCAAGATTATTACAAAGCCTGCTGCGGTTAGAATATTTTTTAGCTATTTCAAACTGTAGCTTGTATCTTTCAATAATTTCAGCTCGATAGGATAATATTAAGGGCAAGATTGCCGATAGTTTCTCTCTGCTTTCGTTTGAAAAGTAGGGGAAATTTTTGAGCTTGAATTGTTCGGTGTGCAGATTAACTAAGATACACCTTGAAAAATTTGCAAAAGTCATATTTTCAAAAAAGTGATTAGTTGTAGCGCAGAAAGTTGTATTAATTTCTGTTACGTTTTCTCCGCCGTCTTTTGAACACACTTTGCGAGGAGTTCCCGAAAAGCTGTCTTTACCTAAGTCTTCATATTCTTCAATCCGTTTCTGCTCTATTTCATCAATAAAAAGAGGAAAACCGTTGTATTTTGATAATCCTCTTCTAATGACTCTTATTGTTGATGTTCCGCTAGTAAGCTCTGTATGGTTAACTATTCCAAAAATTGAGGCTAATGTGTGTAACAAAACCGTTTTTCCTGCTTGCGAGTCGCCGTAAAGCATTATGTACGGAAAACCTTGAGCGTGTTGAATAAATAAATCGTAAAAGGGAATTGCTAAACACACGCCAATTGCTACGATAACTGCTGAGTCGTCAAAGAATTTTAGCATAGTTTCAACAAACTCTGATAAAATTTGTTTTGGGTTTTCTGATTCATAAATCTGAATTTTAGGAGAGCTGAGAGCCAAAATTTGGAGTTTTTCTCCTTCGGTTAACTGTAATTCATCCATTACAGCTAGGTAGTTTTCAAGCTGATTAGTTTCATAATTAAAAAGCTTATCCCCTAAAACATATACTGGGATTGAATACTGATGTCCTATGTTTTGGTAGATTTCAATTTTACAATTACACATACCAAGTTCTTGTCTGAGTATGTTAAAAGTCGTCTTATTAAAGTTTTCCCATAAGCCAATAATGCTTTTATGCATAGCTCTAATAAACGATTTTATATCAATATCATCCCCACCGCATAATTTAACTGGGTATGAAATCTTCGGTTCTGATTCTTTGCATAAGCGTATGAGCAGTTTTTGAGTAGTTACTTCCTTATTCCTTGTTGCTAAAATTTCATTTATTACAACAAGTGGACTTAATCCGTAGTTTGCAATCTTAACGCTCCATTCTTCATCTTCTGTATCGCACAAGTGGAGTGCGCAGTTTTTGTTTTCTATATATTTTGTCATGGTTACCTCGTAAAAAACTAATAAAAAAGGAACTCAGGTATAAACCTGAGTTCAACATATCAATCCTTTAAGGATTAATATCAAAGACAAGTTTACCGCAGGTACTATCTTCTTCTACTGGTACCATTACTAATTCAAGGAATTTAGTAATATAGCTGTTAAAGAAAAGCCCCTTGTACTTAAGTATGGGACAATGCCTGTTGTAATCAAGCATGAAAGGTACCAGTGACTCTGGTAGCTCCATTTCGATTATTTCCGAGTTAGCAAGTTCATCATACTCAAGTTGATGTTTAAGCTGAGTACCTACAATCAGTTTGAGGAACAGTTCCGCATGTGTCTTAAAATCAATATCGAAAATCTCGATTGATTCACCGTTAACATACGGCTGTTTTGCTAATTCTTCTACTAATTTTTGTGACAACTGTTCGTTGTCCTTGATTTGTTTAAAAGATTTAAAAATTATGTTTTGCATAATCTTATCTCCTATAAAATCCATCATGCCGTGGATTTGTGTTATCATTATAACTGTAGGGCATGAAACTACTTTTGCTCTTAAGGGGAGCAATCCCTGTTGGAGAGGTTAAACTGTACAAATCGCTTGCAAAATGATTTTAAGTAGTTGTTTAATCTCTTCTTTTTCATGATCGGTAAAGCTGACCTCTTCTGGTTTTTTAGCCTTGTTCATTTTCTAAACCTCCGTCATATCGCACCACCTCCTTTATTAAAACTGTAGGCTAGGACTGAATCACAGAAGATTTGTTTATTAAATTGTCAATGTGCGTTTTTTTTTGAGATTTATTATCCTGCTATCTTAATTGCGACAAAGCGTTTATCATCTTCTGACCAGCAAACCCTCTCAAAATTAGTTACAACATAATCCGAAACATTTTTAAAATCACGTATAGTATTTTTGGCGCTACACAGAACATGGATATAGTCACCTCTTTTACAGCACTGATTAAATCGCTCAGCTTCTTGACGCAAAAATGTCACAAGAAAAAAGTTGACTTCATTGGTACTTCTTCTAACCTGTCTTATTTTGACATAGGTTCTACTGTATCCGTTTTTAGTGGTTTCTGCTGTAATACTAACAACTTTACCGTGAATTTCAAGACGATTAGTCATATATGTTCTCCTTTTTCTTTTTGCGTGCCTCAATCAGCTTGAAAAGATATTTAACTCTTCAATCTTAAAGCACTCTAAACTATTTTTATATTGCTTTTGCAGACATTGTTCTCTGAAAAAGCTTTTACTACCGTAATTACAGGAAAATAATCTTTGTATGCTATAATTATAATTGCTTTCCAGCGATTTTAATTTTCCTGTGTTCATACATTAAACCACATGGGAAATTTTTGCAAGAGGATCAATTGTAAACTTTTGTAACCATGAGCTTGACAATAGAGCGTTTTTATGGTTCACTTCCCTACGAGAAGGGGAGTGATTTTTAAGAATTCAACTTAGTGTAGAAAATATATCAAAATTTGCGACTTAATAAATCTTAATATGTGCAAATACTAAAAATACATGTGAATCCCCAACCCAAAAATTGTTAAATAAGCCTTCACGAGTTTTTAGAAACCTTTTCAATGAATTTCCCTAAATAAGTATTTACATTTCCCAATTCCGATAAAAAATTAAATCAAACGAAGTTCAGATTTTTATGGAGTATTGATTATGCTTACTTATTCAGATGTGCAAGAAATTTATTACCGCAACCACGGTAAAACTCAATATTTTAAAAGGGCGTATAACAATAATCTCTTTTATACAGACGGTGTCATAGACTTTCAGCGCTCTTTAGAGGCTTACTGGATCGTTGACAATGTTATTAGCTACATGCCGAAAATCTTAGAACGATTCCGTAAATATGAGTCAACTTATTACACGGTTGATATTGTATTGAATAAAGAATACAGCGGTTACATGGAAGTTTATGCAGAAGATTATAACGACAATGGCGATTTTGACGAACATATAACAATTATTAAACAGGATATTCCTTTTATTGACCTACCATACAACGAGGACGAGGAATTGACCTCTTACAAGATGTATCTTAGAATTTTGAGCTACGAAAAGGAACAGTTTGTTTTACTCCTTCCGACAGAAAATTAACCGACCAATTAAACTACCTCAAAACATCACATTGACGACTTCCTAGTATTGTCTGTATGCCTTACTATCACTAGCCATAACTTTGTAATACGACCAAACGCCCCCTTTTTAAAAACTATTCTACATTCTACCGTTTTTGCTTGTGGAGTTTTTGTCTGCCAACCTTTGTTTACTTTTGAAAAAAATGAGTAAAAAATAAAAATAGAATATTACAGAATATTGAGGAATAAAACTATGGAACACAAGCAAGTTGTAATTTATGCGAGAGTATCAAGTCGAGAACAGGAGCGGGAAGGGTTCTCTATTCCTGCTCAGTTGAAACTATTAAAAGAATACGCACTCAAACAAGGCTTTCAGATTGTTAAGGAGTATTCAGACGCTGAAACAGCAAAGAAAGCAGGAAGAACTAACTACAATGCAATGTTAGCCTTCTTAAAAGATAACCCTCATATTAAAACAGTTCTTGTTGAAAAGACTGATAGACTGTATAGAAACTTTAAGGACTATGTTACTCTTGAAGATTACGACCTTGAAGTCCACCTTGTCAAGGAAAGTACTGTCATCAGCAAAAATTCAAAATCTCACGATAAGTTTATCCACGGTATCAAGGTACTCATGGCTAAAAACTACATTGATAACCTTTCAGAAGAAATATCTAAGGGTTTAAAGGAGGCAGTTGAAGAGGGTTACTGGCCATTTAAACCACCTTATGGATACCTAAGGGGTGCTAAAAAAGAATTGATTATCGACAAGTCTACAATATTATTCATCCGCCGAGCTTTTGAGCTTTTCGCAACTGGTAAATTTTCACTCCGTCAGCTATGCGAGCATTTATTCATTGAAGGTTACTACTACAAAGCTGATAGACCTAAAATTACCCAATGCGTTTTAGAAGGCATGCTAAAAAATGTATTCTATGTCGGACAAATGAATTGTAACGGCATTATTTACCAAGGCAAACACGCTCCGATTGTGAGTCGTGAGTTGTTTGATAAAGTTCAGCTTGCTTTTCTAAAAACAAGCCGTTCAAGAGTGCGTAAGAACTTTGATTTTCTCTATCCCGGAATTGCTAAATGCGGAATATGCGGTTATGCATTCTGCGGTGAAAGACAAAAAGGTCACATCTACTACAGATGTTCTCACTATGACAGAAGTTGTCCGAATACTGATTACATTTCAGAAACTCAATTAACGCAAGCTTTAAGAATGCATTTAAAAAGAATAGGTTTAAAGCCCGAAGTCTTAGAACTTGTTAAACTCTCTCTCAAAATGGCTGTTGGTGATGAACAAGAATATCACAAGCAAGAAGTAAAGCGTATCAACGGTGAGATTGAAAACTGTAAAGATATACTCAAAAAGATGTACCTAGACCAAGTTAACAAAATTCTTGAATATGACCTTTGGGTTAATCTCAAAAATGATTATGAAGTAAAACTCAGCCGACTCATGGCAGAACTTCAACTACACACCCGAGCAAACACAAATTTCTTAGACACAGGGCTTAAAATTCTTGATTTATGCGGACGTGCAAGCTTGCCAGCCACCGAACTTTCGGCTCAGGAGGTTGCAGATATTGTAAGACAGACTTACCTATCCGTAAAAATTACGAATAAAAAAGTTGATGTGATTTTCAAGCAACCCTACGCAAACATTGAAGAATTGGTGAAGTTAGCAAAACAAGGGATTGCGGAGTTCGGATACGAAAAATTCAAGCAAAATGTAATTTCTTCCTACGACCAATGGGTTGAAAGCACTAAAAAAGCGCCCGTAAGGTTTAATGAGACATTTGAGTTGTAGAATAACAGCCTCAATTAGGCAGTATGTTTGAATATTAGCGATATTTTTCAAATTGACTGTAATTACTCAAATTGGTCTTTTGCTACTCTTTTTGTCTCTCAAAATCCAACAAAAATTCAAATAAGCTACCTGAAACTTAAGCGCTGATAAGGTTATAGCGATTTTAAATAAAGGACAAAAATGTCCCATTTAAAAAGTCCAAATTTAAGTCGGAACAAAGTCGGAAGTATTTACCACTTTTGAATACCATTAAAAGTGATATCTAAGTACATTAAAAATAACAAAAACTAGCTCTTAAATCTATCAGATTCAGTCAAGTTCTATGAATTTATTTTTATATAGTTTTCAATTGCATTTGAGAAAGTATTAAATGTATCATTTATCAATTTTCTGCCAACATATTTGTTTTTGGCTTTATATGGATGAATATATGCCGTAAATTCATAGAATTTGACATCTTTTTCTTCCGATAAAATAGAACCATTTTCATCATTAGGAACGTATGTATATACTTGAGTTAATCGAAAAAGATGTTCCATACTTTGAGGTAAACAAGAAATAAATTTATGAAATTTTTCGTCATCATAAACAGATAGAAAGAACCAGGCCGAAAAAAAACGGCCTTGTTCATATTCAATTTCATTAAGAAGTTTAGTCCAATCTGCCTGAAAATAGAATTTATCCAAATTTTCTATGGTACAATTTACGGCCCTGCACACCTTCAAAAAATCCAATTTTTCAAATAAAGTTTTCAATCTGTTAAATGCACTAACTCTATTTGTTTCGTTAATTGCTCTTAAATTTTCTTTACCATCCCTATATTCAACTTCTTCTCGTTCAGTTCTAAAACGTTCTTTTCCTTCTTTGAAATAACTATCATATGGAATGTAATAATTATAGTGGTCAGGGTCAAAATGATCACTTCCTTTAAAATATGATATTATTCTGACGTCAAAATTGTAAAATCTACCGTCTTCTTTTGTGTATCCATCTCCTAACATTTCTTGAATTTGCGCAATAGAAAAACAAGGACTATCTGCATTAGGATACATGTAATCTATATAAAATACATAAGAAAAATGTTTGTCATCAAAATAGATTGACCTAATACGGATAAAATGGTCCTTGTTTTTTAAAGGTATAGATTTTATATCTTCAATTATTTTTTCAATATGGTTAAAATAATAGTTATAATCTGAACCAATTCTATTTATTAAAAAGAAATAAAATCCATCATATGTAACAACCCATTGATTTGGATATTCGGTAGCAATAACATTTAACTTTTTAGATTCACTTGATATTGGCATAAATTTCTGGGCTATACGCCATAATTTTGGAGTAGAAAGCATTAGTTCTATTTTCGTAGCATCCCAATATATTGCCTTAATTTTACCTTTTTGTGAAATTTTTTCCAGTCTAGCAATAACAGCAGCAGAAGGTTGTGTTGAACAAATTAGAATATATCCAGTTGCATTGTGCTGTTCGCATAAATCTGTTATTTCACCTAATTCATTTATACCAACAGAATTATTGCTGTTAGCATTGTGTTTACAGGATACCAACCACTTTTTTTCTGAATCCTCAAAAAAGCTTTTTTGAGGTTCTATGCATAATAAATCTTTTCCACCATCGGGTCCTACTCCACTCCAGAATGCTCGCAATCCATATGCAATCAGCATTTCTCTTACGAATATCTCAAATTGTGTTCCATCTGTTATTTCTTTAAAATCCAACATGATAATTTCAATCCTCTACAAATTAATCATAAAAATATTTTTTCTATAACATATAATGGCAAATCAATAAGATTATCCGTTTTTTTATAATCTGCCATTGACGTTCTTATTGCATAATTGGGTTTAAATTTTTCCATATAAACCTTCAAACTTTTAGCTTGTAAGTTCCTTTCCGCCTTTACTTCAACAGGAACAACATCAGATTTTATTTGGATAACAAAGTCAATTTCAGCCCTGCTGGTTTCATTAGACCAATAAAAGACTGGTAAATCTTTAATTGTCTTAAATTGTTGTAAAACATACTGTTCGGCTATAGCTCCTTTAAATTCTTCAAATATACGATTACCGTCAATAATCGTATCTGCTTGTAAATCTGTCATTGCACCTAATAGACCAACATCCAGCACAAATAACTTAAATGAGTTGAAATCTTCGTAAGCAGTAATTGGTAAATCAGGTTTTGTAATTTTATTTACTCTGTATACTAAACCACTATTAATTAACCAAGACAAAGCAGCTTCAAAATCTCTTGCGCGAGCTCCTTCCTTTGCTGCGCCATATATAAATTTCTTATTTTCCTTACTTAACTGTGCCGGAATAGATTTCCATAATAACCTTATTTTTGCAACTGTATTAGTGGGAATATGTTTTGTGAAATCTTCTTCATAAGCAGAGAGAATTTCTTTTTGCAGATTTCTAACACTTTCAAAATCTTTGTTTTCAACAAAATCTTGTACAATTTCAGGCATTCCTCCAACATAACAATATTGTTTTAAGAGCTTTTCATACTTATTATTAAATAGTTTTATTGTTTTAAAATCTTTTTTGTTTAAAAGTTCAACAAACCTTTCTTCTCCCATTGCTAATAAAAATTCTTCAAAACTTAAAGGGAAAAGATTCATAAATGAAACCTTACCAACAGGGAAACCCGTCCCTTCATGACAAGCAACACCTAACAAGCTTCCTGCAACTATAATATCGTATTGAGGAGCATTTTCTCTAAAATACTTAAGTGAAGTTAAGGCTCTTGGACATTCTTGAATTTCATCAAAGATTATCAAAGTATTTTCCGCATTAATTTTTGTCTTTGTTGCAAGACCTATATCCATAATTAAACGCTCAGTATCATAGTCGATATCAAAAATCTCTCTGCTTTTTACATCAACATCAAAGTTAATATATGCAACTTGCTCATAATACTTTTTCCCAAATTCCTGCATTAACCAAGTTTTACCAACTTGTCTTGCACCTTGTATAACCAAAGGTTTATGATTTTTTTTGTTTTTCCAATCAATCAGATGTTTTAGTGCGTATCTTTGCATGCTTAAATCCCTCATTATAACACAAATATTCTAACACAAACTGTACATTTTTGACAGCACTTTTGATATATAATTACACATTTTTTACACGACTTTTAAGACTTATTTACACATTTTTGACAGAACCTTAAATCATTAATAATGTAATTTTCTAGTCCTAGTTGTTGTTTTACCTTATAAAAATCTTTTCTAATTCTTCGTTTTAGGATTTCTTTTTTATTTTCATCACCTGTTAAAAGACTGTTTAAGGGCTGTTTTGTTATAATCATTTTCTCAACCAATGGTAAAAGATAAGGATAACGATTCTTTAAAACCCGAAATAATTGCTTCTGTTGTTTATTTGATAGTATTTGGACTGCTCTTTTTGATATATTTTTCACTCTTTTGACTTCAAAGCAACAAGTTTTATCAATAATACCCTCTTTTTGAAAGTGTTTAATTATTTGATTGAGTAATGTCAAAATATTTTTAATTCTTCTCTCTGTTATCCCGTTTTCGTTCATACTCAATTTAAACTGTTCAATATCTTGTATTGTTATATCTTTTAATTTGTATTTCCTGAAAAATGGAAGTATCTGAGAATTAATAAATGATTTATAAGTTTTTTTAGACCAAGACGATAGTTTACAATTTTTTATTTCCATAAATAAATTTATGGCATCAATTAAAGTTATATCGGAATTTTGGGACAAAATATTTTTATCAATTATTTTAAATGTTTCTTCTTTTTGTATTATTCCGACATATTCAAATTCGTTTTTGAATTTTTGAATATTATCAGACTGATCTAAAAAATTTCTAACTGTATCAATCTCAAGTCCTGTAAACATAACAATATCTTCAAGAGTAAATGTTTTGAGTCTTTTGGCTATTTTTAAAATTTTATCAGTCATCTAAAAACCTCCTGAATTATATTTTTATCAATCAATTTTATTCCATTTACTAGAGCTATATTTTCTAATGTGTTAATCATTTCAACAATCTTTCTAAAACTTTTTGCTTTTTGATGAATAACGCTTATTACTTCTTTTGTCATATCAACTTCTGAAATTTCGTCTACAATTTGCTTTATATCTGAATATTCAAATTCTGTATATTGATAAATCTCTGAAATTCTATCAAATAAATGTGTATGCTTTTTTAACTTGTGTTTAGCTAAACTCATTCCAACCAGAACAATTGGAATTCCAGTCTCATCGTGCAAGTCTCTTAATGTTTCTATTGTATTAAAGTCACTTAAAAGATAATCAATTTCATCTACTATAATCATTTGAGGCTTATTTTTTAGCACATTTACACATTGTCTAAAAATATCAGCAGTAAAAAATCTTGGAATTTCGTCAAGTTCTTTTGCAAGTTCTTCTAAAAACCATTTTGTGGTCATTTTATTAGTTGCTCTGATATAAATTGAATCAAATTGAAAAGATAAATACAAAGCTGTTTTTGTTTTGCCTAATCCAGCATTACCATATACCAAACCAATTTTTGTAATATTTTCCGGTTTATTTTTTAAATCTTGAATCAGGTTTATAAATCCTTTAACATTCTTAGTATGTACAAATTTGGGTTTCATATTCCAAATACTCCTTAGATTTCTTATAGCTTGCAAGCCAAGCTCTATCCTCATTACAAGTGCACCCATATTCCATCAGATATTCATATTTTTCTCTGCTAGTTCTAAATAATGGTTTAACTTTTGGATTATACTTTTGAGGTTTTTCTTTTGTTTTCTTAATTTTTGAAGATACTACTGCGGTATGTACTTCTTCTTTTCCTTCTGCATGTTTACTCTCAATAAGGTTGCACGTAGCCTTTTCGCCACTCTGGTCATAATCCTCAATATCACACTTTAAAATTTCTAACTCTTCAATATTCAAAAACTCCTTGCAGGCTTTTATTGTCTTGTTTTTAAGCTGTTTTTGCTTTTGTATTTTTTGTTTGTAATCTTCAATGTCTTCTATTTCACCTGTATAATGAGCCAATGGGTGTGTTAAAGTAATTCTATCCGCTCGGCACAAAAATTTACCTGACATCGTATAAATATTGATATAGCTTAAATCAAAAAGACTGTATTTTATTATTACTTTTTGTCTTATTCCGTACAAAGCATCATTAAAATACCAACTGTTCAAAAATCGTATTCCCTGACTTGAAATTGTTTTTATTTCTTGAGCTAACATCAAATCATCTAACTCGTTGTCATTTATTTTATCTTTATTAACACCGTTAAACATTTCTTGAATAGTTTTTGATTTATCATTTGGGCAAGGCAAAGAATTTTTATACAAAAGCCAACTATTAATCATTTGAATTGTTTGTTGAATTGTAGGGATAAATTCTGTATGAATGGCACAATGAAATTTCTCATTCCTTTTTAGCCTTGCAGGTTTATTTTCTATACTTGTTCCAATGTAACTTGGTAACAGCTTTTCAAAACTTTCCTGCATTTCAAGAAAGAATCTTTCAATAACTTTAGTCCTTGCATTATATGGGTTTGCAAAAATTGTTGTTATTCCAAGTTTTTCATAAATTCCTTTTAACCCTATTTCACAGAATGCAGGACTACCCATAAAATATTTACCCCTGAAGGCTCTGCCATTGTCTAAATAAACAAATTTTGGTATTTTACCCAAATTTAAAATTGCGTTGCGAAGTGCTGAAGCAATATTTTGAGTATTTTCTTCAAGCATAATTTCATAACCTACTAATGCAGTTGATTTCCAATCCAGAAAACCGATTAAAGTCGCTCGACAAGGTTTGCCGGTAAAAGGATTAATTACTTGAAAATTTAATCGTTTGCCATCAGCTACTAAAATTTCTCCGACTTCTATTTTTGAAGTATCTCTTTTAATATGAGGAATAACCTGCTCTTTTAGAACTTTTTCGCCTTCTCTTAAAAGTGTCCATCTGTCAAAATAATTTGACTTATACCAATTAGCAAATCTTCTAAATGTCACAGGAGCAGGGATATATTCTCTATTGTGCATTTTTAGGACATATTGGGTAAGTGAGATTGCTTTTCCTATACTGAATTTATTGGAATTAAGTAAAAATTTTAGAAAAATTTGTTTTTCATATTCATCAAGTTTAGTTCTTGAATAATCCTCATAATGATACCCTGGAATTAAAAGCTCATAATTTTTACTGTTGCCTAAAACTCTTTTCCATCTTTGAAGGGTGCCTATTGAGACTTTTCCAATTTTTGCATAAATTTCGGGATAAAGAGTATTAGAATTGTAAGCACTTAAAAAATTTGAATCAAATTGTTTTTTGCATACCTGAGGTTTTCTTTGATCTTTCCATAAATTAACCAAATTAAACCTTGCAAGGGCAATTATCTTTGCTTTATCTGGTTTATGAAAATCAGCGATAATCGGTAATTGTTTTATTGACGTGATTGAAACAAGTTTAGAATAATATTTTTCTTGTAAATCCTCTTCTATACTCGATAAAAGAATTTCAAAACTTTTTCCGCCTTTAACTTTTATTTCGCGAGTTTGATATTTCACCTTTGAAAGCCTAATCGCTCTGGTGCTTACACCTTTAAGTTCTGCTAATTCTTGAATTGTAATATATTTTTCTTTATTCATTGCATAAACATCTATCACTCTAAATTCGGAAGAATGGAAGTGTTTTCAATTAAAATTGCATCATTCAGACACATATGATTAAAATCCATGATAAAATTATTTTATGGAAAAGTTAATTTTAAATACTATTAAAGAATATTTCAATATTAACTTGGAAGAAAATGAACAGATAATTTCTGACAGTTTCTCTAAATACCCAGGAGAAAAGAAAAAGAAAATTACTGTTTGTGGATATGGAATTTTTAAAGATAATATTGCAAAACGTGGTAGCCACAGATATTTTTTGGAGATCCAAATAAACAACATTAGCAATAAAACATTAACAGCATTTATGTTAAATCCATCAAACTCATTACCTAATGAGGGATTTGATCAAACCGTAAGAAATGTTATCAGAATTGCATATGTAAAGAACTATTCAAAAGTTGTTATATTAAATACTTTTTCGCTAATTAATGGTAAGGGACAAGATGCAATTAAAAATTATAAAAAGCAAGCAAAAAATAATAATGACTTAAATAGGAAAATTATAAATTTTTATTTGAGAAATTATTCTACTGACTTAATGATTGCTTGGGGTACGCAAATTCAAACATCAGATAAAAAATATTATCTTGAACAAATTAAAAACATACAACAAAACGAAAATAAAAATATTAATCTTATTGCATATGCGTGGAATAAAAAAGCAAATTGTCCATATCATCCAAGTCAACAAGTTGATAATAAAAAAGCTAATGTAGATATAGACGGAGATACATCAGTATTAACTAATTTTTTAAAAAAGAATAAAAAATTTAAACTTTTGAAAATTAATGATAGTTTTGAATTAGAATTTACGGAAAAATATTTATAACTTGATGTTTCCGCAAAACGAGTTAAAATGTGTGTACCCCAATGCTTACCCAATTGATTTTAAGGAGTTTTTATGCGTAAAGAATTAAGGAAACAAATTGAATTGCTTGAACAAAAAATGTCAAAAAGTCCAAATAATATGGAAAAAGGTGGAAGTCATTTTCTGTATCACAGAGAAAAAATGATACGTTTTAAATTATTGCAGAAAAAACTATCTCAAAAAACGCTCGCAAAAAGACTGAACCTAACTGAAAGTTATATATCAAAACTAATCACCGGCAAACGATATAATCAAGATTTTGAAAGATATATAATTCACATTTTGGATGTAAATTATTGCTGTATTTAATATTATTTATAACTTCTTACTCTGTTTTTATATTTACTAGTTTTCCCAAAGAATTAATTTTGAAACATCCTAGGCAGTTGCTACATTAATTTTAACTTGTTATTAATATTAAGTATGTAGATTATTATAAAAAAGTTTAGTAAATTAGGCAAAATTCACAATTTGGGTGTGGAATATGTAACACTTAAAATTCTACATTAGATAAAAATGGCAGATGACTTTATTAAAACGGTAAATACCATAAAACTGCGGAATTCACAGAGTTATTACACGATACACGATTTATAATTTTTGTGATAAGATAGGATTATGCAAAGTATGAAACAAGAACAATTATCAAGTATAAGAGATAATGCAAAAAGAGGAACTGTATATAACTTCTTGAAAAAAGTGATACAAGAAAATTTTGACAAATATAGTGACAAATCAAAATTAAAAATAGTTTCTGCTTATTTTACCATTTATGCGTTTTATGCTTTGAAAGAGGAGTTAAAAAATAAAGTTTCGGAAGTTAAATTTATTTTAGGCGAACCTTCATCAGTTGAGAATTTAAGTCTTAAAAATAAAAGATTTAAAATATTTAAAATTCAAGATGAAAATATCGCCATTGATAATATTTTGCAACAAAATCAAGTAGCGAAAGAATGTTATGAGTGGTTAAAACAGAGTAATATAGAAATTCGCACAGCACCGAAAAAAGATAATAAAAAGACCCTAATACACGGTAAAATGTACCATATTGAACAAGACCACCATGACAGGGTTGTTGATGCCGTTGTTGGTAGTTCTAATTTTACGACTTGCGGACTTGGTATAAATGATTGTTCTAACTTTGAACTAAACACAATTATTGATAGTGATAACAGTAAAAAAGATTTAAAAGAATGGTTTAATGAACTCTGGAATGAAAACACCGAAGATGCTAAAAAAGAAATTTTAGCCTATATTGAAGCCATATACAAAGAGAACTCTCCAGAACAAGTTTATTATAAAACCTTATACCATTTATTTGAAGCAAAAATCAAAAATGATAATTTAGAAGATATCGAAAAAAATAAAAAGTTTATTGAAACAAAAATATGGAATACTTTATATCCATTCCAAAAAGATGCCGTAAAATCTGCAATAAATAAGATGAATAAATACAATGGTTGTATTCTTGCGGACAGTGTAGGTTTGGGGAAAACCTTTACCGCACTTGGTATAATTCAATATTTTATATGTAAAGGTAAAAACAGATGTTTAGTTTTAGCACCTAAAAGACTTGAAAATAACTGGAAGAGATTTGAAGAACACCACCCGAAAAATATATTTAAAGATGACAATTTAAGGCTTAAATTCTTATCTCAATCTATGCTAACAGCAAAAGACATTGATAGAGATATTAATTTCAATGATTTTGACTTAATTGTCATAGATGAATCACATAATTTTAGAAACGCAACAGTAAGTAAAACTGATAAATATGGCAATATAACTAAAATTAGTCGCTATGACAAGTTGCTTGATATTATAAAAACCGGAGAAAGGAAACCGAAAGTTTTGTTATTATCAGCAACTCCTGTCAATACTTCATTGAACGATTTGAAAAATCAAATAAGGTTTATTTCGCTTGATGATGATAAAGCATTTACCGAAACAATGCAAATCCCAAGTATTGAGGGTGCAATAAAGGTCGCGAATAAAAAATATATTGAATGGGCGAAAGATGATAATAGAGATAAAAATGAACTATTAAATAACTTAAATGCTAATTTTTTCAAACTGTTGGAAGAATTGACTATTGCTCGTTCAAGAAAACATATTAAAATAGGATACTCAAAATTCACAGATGAAAAGACTTTAAACTTTCCAAAAAGGAAAAATCCTATTACAAAAACCCCATCAATAGATACTGAAGATAAATTTCCAAGTTATAAAGAATTGAATGAGGAAATCCTTAAATACAAATTGTTCTTATTTAGACCATCAAGATATGTTATAAAAAATCACGAAAAATATCAGTCTAAAAAACAGACTAATATGTCACAGGAAGATCGTGAAAATTACTTAATTGGTATGATGAAGATGGGATTTTTGAAACGACTTGAAAGTTCTATTGCTTCGTTTACTATATCAATGAAAAAAACTTTGGACAAAATCGATAACAGAATTTCATTAATTGAGAAATTTGAACAAAATAATAGTAATTCAAAAATAGCCATTGATGATGTCATTTCAAATGATTTTTATGATGATTCCGAAATTGCCGAAAGTGAGTTTATAATCGGTAAAAAAATGGAATATGACTTAAGCGATTTGGATGTTCACAAATGGAAAACAGAATTGTTAGAGGATAGAGTTCAGATTGAAAAAATTTATAATATGGCAACTATGATTACAAAGGATCGTGACAAAAAATTATCATATTTAAAAGATATTATTACCGATAAATTAAAGCAAAAAAATAAAAAACTTTTGATATTTACAACTTATAGTGATACCGCAAAATATTTGTATGACAGTTTAAGCGATTATATCAGAAAAAATTTAAGCTTAAATGTTGCTCTTGTGTCAGGTAGTGATACAGTTTCAACATACAACAATGTAAATAAATTTGATGATATTCTTGAAAACTTTTCTCCTTATTCAAAACTTGGAGAAATGAGAACAGGTAACGACCAAATTGATATTTTAATTGCTACGGATTGTATTTCAGAGGGGCAAAACTTACAAGACTGTGATACTGTTGTAAATTATGATATCCATTGGAATCCTGTTCGCTTAATTCAAAGATTTGGTCGTATTGATAGAATTGGAAGTATCAACAATTCTATTCAAATGATATGTTTCTGGCCTACTGAAGATTTAGAGTCATACATTCAATTAAGGAATAGGGTTGAAGCAAGAATGATATTGGCAGATGCTTCTGCAACTGCTGATGATAATCTATTAGAAGAACAAAACCAAGAGGATGTTATCAAGAGAGATTTAACCTATCGTGAAAAACAATTAAAGAAAATTATTGAAGAAAAAGGGGTAGATGATACTGAAAATTCAATACAAGATTTGAGTTTATCAGACTTTTCACTTGAAGACCTCCAAAATGATTTAAGAAACTTAATGGAAACACGAAAAGACAGTTTAAAAAATATGCCGACAGGTATTTGTGCAATTACACCAAATACTGATAATAACGGTAACAAAGTTGGTAATAATGGTATAATTTTCTGCTTGAAACAAAAAAATAATTCGATTGAAAATTCAAAGCTAAACAAATTACAACCTTATTATTTGGTATATGTAAAAAATGATGGTTCAATTTTATACACTTATAAAAAATCAAGAGAAATTTTAGATATTTATAAAGCACTGTGTTTAGGCAAAACAGAACCGTATATGAATTTGTGCAATAAATTTAATGAACGAATCAAAACACAAGAGGGACTAGAACTTTATAATAAACTTTTAAAATCTGCCATAAGTGGAATAACTAAATATTACCAAAATAATTTATTTGACAAAACATCAGGTAGAGGTGGAATATTACCGACAAACGAGAATCAAATAAAATCTGATGATGATTTTGAATTGATTACTTGGCTCATAATTGATGGAGAAAATTAATGACAAAAAATGAAATAAAGAACAATTTACAAGCTTTTTCAAAAAATAATCTTTTACAGAACTCGTTAGATTTATTTACAACACTAGGATATACAACAAAAAGACAGTATGCGATAAATTCACTTGATGAATTTAAAAACAAATTTTTAATAAGTTCTTTTAATGAACATAAATTACTATTCTCCGAATGGGAAAATGGGGAATTTTTATTTGAGTTGCAGGCTAATGATTTAAATTCTGAAGAAACAACAATAACAAGCGAAATTGTTGATAACAGAGCAATAGAAACATATTGGTTTTTTGCTATTGAGTTAAAAGGCGAAAGTTATACCAAAAAACAACTATCTGACATTACAAGAGAAATTAATAAACAACGACCTATTCCCGCATTTATATTATTCAAATATGCGGACAAATTAACATTTTCAATTATTGACAGACGATTAAACAAAAAGGATGATAATAAAGATGTTTTGGAAAAGGTTATTTTAATTAAAGATATAAACTTTAATAATCCGCACCGAGCACACATTGATATTTTATCCGACATGTCTTTTGAAAATATAAAGAATAAATTCAACGTATCAAATTTTGTTCAACTGCATTTGAACTGGTTAAAAGCATTAAGTGTATCGGAATTGAACAAAAGATTTTATACCGAACTTTCAAACTGGTTCTTTTGGACTATGGATACATGTCAATTTTCAAAAAATAATACTATAAAAGATAATGTAATGTTCGGCATAAGAATGGTTACAAGAATTATATTTGACTGGTTTATAAAAGAGAAAGGACTTATAAATGGCAAAATCTTTGATAAACAGACCTATTTAGACCTATTAAAGACCGAATATAAAGGCCAGGGAGATTTATATTATAAAGTTGTGCTTCAAAACTTGTTTTTTGGGTGTTTATCAAAACCCATGGATAGGCGAGGATTTCGTTCAGAAGACAGATTTCAAGGTAAAAATACTGGTTATGATGTAAACAACTTATTCCGATATGCAAAATATTTAAACAACCCGCAAGAAATAGTTAATATGTTCAAAGATATACCATTCTTAAATGGTGGATTGTTTGAATGTGCTGATGATAAAAGAAACGGTAAATATATTGATTGCTTTACTGATAATGACTCAAGAAACTTCTTAAAAATTCCTGATGATATTTTCTTCTTAGAACATGAAAAAACTGTCGATTTATCGGCACATTTTGACAATAATAAAAGTTATAAAAAAGCAAAAGTACGAGGTTTATTCCCCATATTAAACTCATATAAATTTACTATTGATGAAACAACTCCAGTGGAAGAAGAAATTGCATTAGACCCAGAACTTTTAGGACGAGTTTTTGAAAATCTATTGGCTGCTCATAACCCCGAAACAAAAACAACTGCAAGAAAATCTACAGGATCATATTATACTCCTCGTGAAATAGTAGATTATATGTGTGAACAATCTCTTATCCAATATTTAAAAACACAAGTAGAAAATTTACAAATTGAAAATATTGACAACAAACTAAAAGAATTGCTTTCATATTCTGAAACACATTCATTCTTTGATAGTGAAGTAGATGTGTTAATTAATGCAGTTAATAATGTAAAAATTTTAGATCCTGCATGTGGTTCGGGTGCTTTTCCAATGGGACTTTTGCATAAATTAGTCCATGTATTGTCTAAATTAGATCCGCATAACAAAAAATGGAAAAGTTCTCAAATTGAAAAAGCAAGTCAAATTGATGATTTAGAGGCAAGAGAAGAAGCTATAAATATTATCGAAAAGCAGTTTAACGACAATGAAATGGATTATTCAAGAAAATTATATTTAATTCAAAACTGCATTTTTGGTGTTGACATTCAACCAATAGCAACACAAATTTCAAGGTTAAGATTTTTCATATCACTTATAGTTGAAGAAAAACCAAACAAAAATAAACCTAACATGGGAATACTTGCCCTTCCAAACCTTGAAACAAAATTTGTTGCTGCTAATACTCTGATAGATTTGCCGCAAGACAACTTATTTTCGACGTTCCCGACAATAGTAAAATTAAGAGAAGAATTAGAAAAAGTAAGGACTATGTATTTTCGTGCAAATACTTCAAAAAAGAAAACTGAAATACAAAACAGAGATAATGAATTTAGATTAAAGATAAAACAGGAAGTATTAACTCTTGGGGCAACTTTTGAAAGTGCCGCAAGATTGGCCGATTGGAGTCCATACGATAAAGATGAATCCTCTTTTTGGTTTAATCCAAAATGGATGTTCAATGTTGATAAATTTGATATTGTGATAGCGAATCCACCATATATTGATTCGGAAACAATGTTTAATGTCGGACTACAGGATGAGAGAGAATATATAACAAAACATTTTGAATGGGCAAAAGGTAATTGGGATATTTATATTGCATTCTTTGAAAAAGGTTATAATTTCCTAAACAGTAAAGGAAATATGATATTTATTACTCCTGACAAATGGTTGGCGAGACCATTCGGCAAAACTATGCGCAAGAATATATATAAAAATGTAGTAAGTATTCTTTTTGCAGGCCGTGATGTATTTGAAAGTGCTCTCGTTGATTCAATAATAACGAATATTTCAAAATCAAAAGTTGGTAAAATTAATATAAAAAAATATGATAAAAAAATTATTAAAGACAAACGTTCAATAGACTTAAGTGGTTTAAAACCACCTTATACATTAGATTTTATATCTTCTGATAATTTGGATTTTATAAATAAAATAGAAAAACAGCCATTAAAATTATTTAGCCTGTGTGAATGTCAAAGTGCTTGTGCAACATCTGATGCATATAAATTAAAGCCTATTATCAAATCACTTTCTAATGAAAATGATTATAATAACAATTTATTCAAAATTATGAATACAGGCACAATTGGCAAATATTATTCAAAGTGGGCTACAACGAAAATTAAGTATTTGAAGGACAGTTATGAATTTCCTATTGTAAATAAAAGCGATTTTTATAAAGAATTTTCAAATTCGTACTCTAAAAAAGTTTGTGTTCCAAAATTAATTATAAAAGGATTAACTTTACTTTATTGTTACTTAGACTCCAAAGGTGAGTACATTCCTTGCAAATCAACATTGGTAATTCAAAATGATGATGAAAATATATTAAAAGTCGCAATGGCTATAGTTAATAGTAATTTATCGATTGCTTATATGAAAGAGAAATACTCTTCTGCAAGTTATAATGGGGGTATTGGATTCAATAAAGATATGTTGAATAATTTTCCAATCCCGAAAATATCTGAAAATATTAAAATTTTATTGATTGATAAAGTCAATAAGATTATAGATGTAACTTTAACTAATGATTATGAAACAAATACAAAAAAGCAGAAAGAAGTTTCAAATATAGAAAACGAGATCAATTTGATATTATATAAACTTTATGCTTTGACATATTCAGAAGTTAAAACAATAGATCTAAATTTTTCATTGTCCGAACTAGAATATAATAACTATCAAATTTAAAAAATTAATAAATTTAAGAGTTTTAATGTCTATATAGAAATTATGCCAATTATAATAAATCTTTCTAATAAATTTTTTCGCATGGCAAAATACTACAATTATTCCAATAAAAAAATTAAGAAAATATTTACAAATCGCATGCTGAATAAAACTTTTGCTATAATTAGCATATGGTAAATACAGCACAAAAACACTTTACGGAAGAAAAACAACATACAAAAATCAAGCATAAATTATTTAGGGCAACGCTTGATACAAGTATGAGCATTGCTAATGGAATAAATTATTCAAAAAAAGAAACTAAACCTTACACATATATAGATTTATATGCAGGTGCTGGTAAATTTAAAGATGAACATAAAGGCTCTCCTTTATTAGCCCTAGAATTATTTGAAAAATATAAAGATAAAAATAAAAGAACTTTTTCGGCTATACAAATGGTAGTAGCAGAAAAGAATGAAGAAAATATTGAGGAATTAACTAAAAATATTAATAATGAGAAACAAGTTTTATTATTGGATGACTTGTTATGTACTTTTTGCAGCGGTTCTTGGGAAACTCATGCAGAAACATTAAAAAATTATATTAAATCCAGTCAATGGGGTTTTGTTTTTGTTGACCCCTTTTCTTTAGAACTCAATTTTGATAATTTAATGGAATTAATAAATCAAAGTCCTTATTATAAAGACATTTTAATACTTATAAATAAATCTGCACAAGAGCGAGTATTGGGTAAAATTAACGAACCTGATATAAATAAATTATGCAATTATTTTAATATCTCAGAGAATAACTTAAAAAGATTATTTGATTTTGTTAAGTCAAAAGGTGGTTCAAATGAAACTGTGGTACAACATTTAATCAAGAGGTCAATTAGTAAACTTGATAAGGATTATGTGATAAATGCGGCTATTACAAGAACAAGAAATGGAAAACTTGAGGATTCTAATAGATTTTATTTGTGTCTTATAACAAGTGCAATAGGTGTAGCCAATAGTTTTTTGGAAAAATATGCAGAGGAACTTGAGGATAAAACTCTAAAAAATAATAACATGCAACTAAATTTGTTAAAAACATCTCCAATAACAAAATATGTTTCATTAGAAGAACAAATTGTAAATATAATAAAACATGAGAACCTTACACTATTTGAATTATCTAAAAAATTATATAATGTCTTTTTATCCTGGAAAGATTCTGACGGAACCGAAATCCCTCATAGGCAAGCTCTTATAACTGCTATAAATAATTTAATAAATAATACTAAAATAATTATTCTTAATCCCGAAAAAGCAAAAAAAGGCTGTATAAGTAGTAAAACAAACAAATTATTGTCAAAAGCTTTAACAACAAAAGAAGATGCAAAAAGTGTCATACTCAGCTTATATAGGTAATTCTTTCCACTCTCGCCCCTGAAGAGTGCATCCTGCAATCTTTTTATTTACACCACCCCATTGCTTAAAGAAAAACGGCACTTCATGTGCAATACAATTATCTCTTATTGAAGTTACCCAGTCCTCTTGAATTGGCCTTGCACCCGGTCCACTCTCTCCTCCAACAATAACCCAGTTAATATTTTCCAATGATAATTCTTTGATTTCTGTTATCATTGGTTCTATTGACAAATATTTAATATGAGCTGGTGTACGTATTAAATATGGAATACGTTTTTTTTGATTATCTGATTCAACAGTTACTCCAAGCCAAATATTTTTTGTCCAACTTAATTTTGGTGCAATTTGTTCTAGCCTTTCAGCTCTTTTGGTGAGAACTTGGAATGTATGCCAGTATGCCTTATTCATCACTTCAAACACCTTTATGATAAATTCATCTGGAACATCTTTATGAAACAAATCACTCATCGAACATACGAATATTATTTGTGGCTTTTTCCATGATAACGGTTCGTCGAGACAATCTTCATGCATTGTAACCATAAAACAATTTTTGTATTTTTCTTGCCCCATTGCATATAAGCGTCTTGCCATTCTTTCAGCATAACAATGTTGGCAACCTTCACTAATTTTGGTGCAACCTGTTACCGGATTCCAAGTTGATTCTGTCCATTCAATTTTTGACTTTTCTGCCATTATAAATAAATTATACTTATTTTACAAAATTTTACATACGTTCGAATAGATGATATTTATTCACTCATAACTTGAACTTTGTTTTTGACTATTGAGACGACACAATATATGAAGTTGCAAGGAAAAAGTGAAAATCCATGTTACTCCCCAATAGTTTATAAACATTCATTTCAATTATTTAAAAATATTTACAACAGAAGTATTGTTATTGATTATTTTGTATCAAATCAATTAGAAATTAAAAATTTAAATATTGTATGAAATATGTTTAATTGCTATTCAAATTATGTTCAAAAATTATTGTGTTGGAATGATACATTTTAGATATATCATTGATATTTACTCCAAAGAAAGTGATAAATGGTGTAGTTTGAAAGGAGCAGATTATGGTTGAAAAAGATTATATGCTATACGGAACAAAGATTTTAAATCTTAAAACTCAAAAAATTGGACTGTTAATTTGTTTATGGAAAAACAAGTTTGCCCATAAAACTGTAGACTTTGCTACCTGCGTCGACAAAAATGGCAAGCGATACAACATAAAACTTGATAATATAAGAGGGTTTGAAGATGATTTTGAAAAATAAGTTGACAAGAGAAAGCTCAGAAATAACTTATCATGAATTTAGAAAAAAGTTTACGAAAGAACTACAAACAGCATTTGAAAGTTTTTGTAAAACGGAATTAAACAAACCTTTTTATAACTACAAAGACGACAATTTTATGGAATTTTAATAATTTGGGGAATTCGGTTTGGTATACTGAGAAAATATAAATTTTATTTTTGAACACCATTTAAACACTTTTTAAACGGTTTTTAAACGCCGTTTAAAATTTTGCAAATTTTTCAAAAACTTCCGACTAAAATACCACAAAGTCTCTTTTTAATATCAGGATATATCTTCTTTGCTTCGGAGGTGTATTAAAACATTAATAATTATGTTTATGGTAAAATTTATATCATCAAGTATAGGAGAATAATTATGATTAAAGAATTGGGTATAAAAAGAAATCCTACGCAGCAGGATTTATCTTGGTTTTTAGATTTATATGCTTGGAATCAAATTGATTTAAATCCTCCATACCAACGTAAAAGTATTTGGGGTAGAAGTGATAAGAAATTTTTTCTAAATACTATTTTTAATAATTTTCCTTGCCCAGCTATTTATGTACAAAAAGAAATCAAAAATGGGAAAACAATGTATTTTGTTGTTGATGGTAAGCAAAGACTTCAGACAATTTTTGATTTTTATAACAATAAGCTTTCTATTCCTAGTGATTTTGGGGATTTAAGATTAGATGGGAAGAAGTGGAAAGATATTGAAAAAGACTCTGAATTATCATCAATATTTTATGATTATAATTTCACTGTAGAAATTCTTACTGGTGTTCAGAATGAATTATGGAAAGAAGTTTTTGACAGGCTTAATAGAAATGCTAAAGTCTTAACAGACCAAGAATTAAGACATGCAAGATTTGATGGTTGGTTAATTAACAATGTTGAAAACGAAGCAAATGAAGAAAATCTAGAGAATGATAATAAATTCTGGAAAAATGTTGGTATTGCAACTAAAGGTAAAGCTGCTAGAATGAAAGATGCTGAATTTATTTCAATTTTAATGTTAATTATTTTAGAAAATGATTTTGTCGGGTTTCCGCAGGATGCGATTAGTGAATTGTATTTAAAATATGATAAAATTATCCAAGATGGTGAAGATCCAGAAATCGGGGACTTTGTATTTTCACAAGATATGGCACAAAATGCACTTAACCGTTTTAGCACAATTAAATCTTTCCTTGTTAGCATAGAAAAAGAAACACAGTTATTATCTTCAACCTTTTTCAAAAAGAAAAATACAACCCATTTATATTCACTATGGGCATATTTTGCATTAAACAATATTTATGAGATTGATGGTAATCTTATTAATAAAATAAAAATGTTTTACGAAATGTTAGAAACTGTCTCTGGAACAGATTCAACTATGTACTCTAGTTTAATAGGACAAAATGAACTATATCAATGTGTTATTAAATATTATGAAAATTGCTCTGGAGCATCTACCGAAATACCACCACGCAAGGATAGACACGATGCATTAACGGAATTTATATCAAGGGTATAAATAAAATGATGAAAATTTCTGCTCAAGTACAAAGCATATATTATGAACTTGAACCTGTAGCAAAAGAGCTGGAATTAAGTATTAATAAGCACTTGCAAGAAGTCTGCAACAATAATCAGTGGTTATATATACATCGCGTAAAATCATTAGAAAGTTTTGCACAAAAGCTTGAAACCGGTCGTTACAGTGGTATTGAAAAAATTGATGATTTATTTGCCTGTACAATTGTTGTACAAAATATTGAAACAATAGAACAAGCTGCTAAAATTATAAAAGAAAAATTTAATTTTTTATATTCAAGACCTACAAATTTAACACATACAAAGATTCGCCCAGAAAATTTCGTGTATGATTCTTTAAGAATGTATTGTCGAGCAAAACAAATAGGTCCATTTAAAGATTATCACAATTTAATATTTGAAATTCAGATAAAAACATTCTTGGAGCATGCTTGGGCAATCGCAACACATGATTTTTCATACAAAACAGATACTATATCTTGGGGTAGAGAAAGAATAGTTTCACAAATGAAAGCTATGTTGGATAATATAGAATTAACAATAAACAATGCAGAAGATTTAGCCGAAACTCAATATATTAATAAGATACACGAACATTATAAATTTATAAATGCAATAATCGCATTTTACAAAAAATTTTGGAACGATGAAAAATTACCAGCTGACAAAAGAAGACTTGCATTAAATACACAAGCTTTATTAGCAAAATTAGATATAAAGTTAGAAGAATTAGAAGAGCTATTGAAAAACGAAAATTTAGAAAAACGTGGTAGTTATACTTTATCGTTATCACCCTTTCAAATTATTGTACAAACAATTATTAATCAAAAATTTAGCAACTTTGAAACATTTGTTAATTCCAAAGAACAGAAGGGAAACCCTTATTATTTATTACTAACAGAAAATATGGACATTCCAAATAATATAAATTTTTCAAATATTTTGTCTATAAAGGGAAATGAAGCAAATATCTTATTAAGAAGAGAGAAAAATGAATAATAAACAATCAGGATCTTTTTATACGCCATATGAATTGATTAAATATATGATAACTAAAATTAACAAGAATTTTAGTATGTCTATTTTAGAACCCTCTTTTGGGGATGGACGTTTTATGGATGAACTTCTTCACAATAACTACAAGAATATTACAGGGATTGAATTATTTCCTGAAAAAATTCAAGATTATAAAAATAGAAAAAATAATGTAAAATTAATCCATTCTGATTTTATTAAATTTGCATTAAAAAATAACAAGAAATACGATTTAATAATAGGGAATCCACCATATATAGCAAAAAAACAGTTAAAACAAAGCGAAAGAGACACTAATTCTGAAATTTTACGTTATTTTAATCTATCTGATAATATATTTCAAAATATTTGGGTATCATTTGTTTTAGGAAGTTTAAAATTACTAAAACAAAATGGAATTATTTATTTCGTATTACCTTTTGAATTTTTGCAGGTTCAATATGCAGAAAGATTACGAAACTATTTAGAAAGTCAGTTTAATTATATTGAAATTACAACTTTTGAAGAAAAGGTTTTTAAAGAAATCGAACAAGATATTTGCTTAGTTTATTTAACAAATAAGCCCAAGATTAGGCCATCAATCACATATAAAACATATGATAATATAAACAATATGAAACTAATTTCTAGTAGTAAAATTAGTCGTCACAAACCTTTAAAAAAGTGGTCAAATTCTATAATAAACGATAAAGAAACATCTTTTTTAAAAGAATTATCTAAAAATTATTTAAAAATATCAGAACTTGGAGAAATATCTCCAGGTATTGTTACTGGAGCAAATGATTATTTTATTTTAAATAAATCGATAGCCTCTAAGTTATTAAATACTAATTCTTGTTTGCCTATAATATCAAAAGGTGCATTGATGCCCAATTTACTTATATTTAAAAAAGAAGATTTAAATGAATTAGAAAATACAGATAAGCCAACGCAACTAATTAATTTGTGCAATATAAAGGAAAATGATTTTTCAAAGGAATTAAAATTATATTTATCAAATGATATCGATAAATACAATATGAAAATTAGAGATAGATATAAATGTCGAATAAGAAATCGTTGGTTTGATGTTCCTATAATAAATAATGGGGATTTAATGTTTTTTAAAAGATATAACATCTATCCTAAATTAGTACAAAATGGTGCCAATGTTTATACTACAGATATAGCTTATAATATAAGATTAAAAGAAATATATGATGCAAAGTCTGTTGCATTTTGCTTTTATAATTCACTAACATTAGCTCTTTGTGAATATAATGGAAGATTTTATGGTGGGGGGGTTAATGAACTTGTTCCATCAGAATTTAAATCACTGTATATACCCTATAAAAAAATAAAATCAAAAGATATTGAACACGTAGATAAAATGTTTAGATCAGGTATAGATATAGAATCTATTATTAATTATGTTGATAAAATAGTGTTTGAAAATATTGATATGAAACAAATTGATATTTTAAGAGAAATTAGAAAAAAATATTACAAAAGACGGTTAAAAAATAATAACGAAATTTCGTAATATTGATCTTTCATATGTAAATGGGGTTTATTTAGGACTTTTAAATTGTAAAAATTAGGCTGTGTTACCTAACGTGTTTGAATATTAGCGATTGATTAGAGATTGACTGAAAATTCCAAAATTGTCCGAAATTACCGTTTTCTTTCCTCAAATTTCCGATACAAAAATTTAATCATCGCCAAAACTCAAACACTGTCTATAATATAGCAACAACAGGTTTTGGACTCAAAAGTCCCTTTTAAATTACAACTTTTCAACTTGGAAGCAAGGCGGAAGTGTTTACTACATCTAAATAGCAGTAAATTTTGCACTAAAAACACATTAGAAAACAATTAAAAACATTCCCAAAATCTATCACTTTCAGTCAAGAATCATTAAATTTTCATTAATATTTAAAAATAGTTTCGGTAATATGAGTATAATAATATTAATATTTGGTGGAGGATATTAGTGGAAAATTTAGTTATAAATAATAATGAAAACAATATTAATCTTATTAACATTGAAGAAACCTTTAATATAATTAAAGAAACATTAGATAACGTCGGTTTGCCAAGTAGTAAAATTTTTGCAGAGCCTAAAGAAAGACTACGCGTTTTTAAAAATTTTGATGTTTTTTTAGAGAATATACCTAGTGACAAAATTGGTTCATCATTCTATATATCAAAATTCTTAGCTGCCGTCTTTGCTGGATTATTTGATGCGGCGCTAAATTATTTATGGGATGAAACAATAAAATCTCTTCGCAATAAAGTGGCGCAATATGATATTGCATATTTCTATGATGTTGTTCTTAGTGATTCTAATAAACGCAAAGATTTTAAAGATATTTCTGATATTGAAAAATTAAGTGATGGAGATTTGTTATTGGGAGCTTTGAAAATAGACTTGATTGATGAAGTTTGTTATCAAGAGCTAAAGCATATTTCATATATGCGTAATTGAGCTAGTGCTGCACATCCAAACGAACAAGAATTGACAGGTGTCAAATTAGTTAATTATTTGGAAATTTGTGTTAAAAGTATCATTGCTCTTCCAATAGATAGTACAGCTATTGAAATACAGACATTATTACGAAATATACGTCAAGATTACTCTTTAGATAGAGAAAGAATACAACACATTGCTTTATCATTTTCCAAATTTAAACCAAGCCAAATTAATGCTTTATGCCAAGGATTTTTTGGCATATATACAGATATAAATACTTCACAAATCTCTAGAGATAATATTAATGAATTATTAGAATCTCTTTGGGAATTTACAACAGAAGAAACTAGAATAAAAATTGGAATGAAATATGGTAATTTGTCAATTAATGGCGAAAATGAAAAATCCCAACTTGCAGATGCATTTTTAAGAAAAGTTGATGGTCTTAAATATATTCCAGATGATTTAAAATCTGCAAAGTTATTACCGTTATTAGAAGATTTAATTAATGCACATGAAAATGTTAATAACTTTTATACAGAACCATCAATAGCAAAGGAAATTATTACATTAATTAAATCTACAAAAATTCCTTCTGCTATAGCAACAGATTTTGTAATAAAAATTTTATATGTATATTTGACAAATGGTAATGGTGAAGCTTGGAATGCAAATAGCTATTATGAGGAAATGCTCTCAAGTTTATCAGAATCGCAGGCAATTATCGGATTAACATTACTAGACAATAAAGATATAGCAAGAAAATTATTGCGAGAAAATTGTGTTAGAAAATTTAAATACTTTCTTAACATTATTAGCCCTAAAATAACAAATCCAATAGGAAAAGACCTTATTGAAGCACTCAAAAAATTTCCAAATAATCAATATTATAATATACTATTAGATAAAACAATAAAACTTAAATTAGAAAGTTTTAAACGAGCATATGCTACTGTATAAAATATAAACATATATATTTTGGGGGAAATTCGTTACTTATTTTCAATAAAAGTAAGCAATAATGAATAACTACCACTATCTGCTTCACGTAACGCAGAAATGTATTCCTTTCTTAACTCAGAAATTTCTGTTAAATTACCAGAACCCCAATTTAAAGCCGGTAATCCAAAATGCTTCATTAATAAATCTGCCATCAATCGAGAAATTCTACCATTGCCATTCGGGAAAGGATGAATTTGGACTAATCGGTGATGAAACCTTATTGCAATCTCCTTTGGAGAAAAAGTCTGATTATCAATCCAAAATTTAACATCATCTAATAAAATTCTTAATTTTGGTTGTATTTCATATGGAGCAACACCAATATTCCTTTCACTTGTTCTAAAGGAACCTGCCCATTTCCATATATTACCAAACATCTTTTTGTGCAAGTTTTTTATAAATGTTTCATTTAAAATATCTTTCTTATTTTTTAGAAGCCAAATTTCAGTATCAGCAATACCTTTTGTTTCTAGCTCATTAAGTTCAGCTCTGGTTGTAATCCACTTTGCTTTTAGTTGTTGCTTCTCTTCTTCAGTAAGAGGAGTTGAATTATCATCAGTTTCAAAAATATTCATAGTTAATTTACCCCCTTACTCATCTTCGTCCCAAATTCTTGCAATGTTACCATCTAACAATTCTTCAATTATATCTTTTAATAGGTCATCAGTTTTTACTAATTGATTTTCTAATTCCATATTTTTATTAACTTTGTCTAATATTTTTTGAGCTTTCTTTTTTGCTTGATTATAAATAATATCATCAATATGTTCTCTTGGAATAAATGCATAAGTAAAGTCGCAGTTTAACACGTCTGCGATTCTTTCCATAGTAGAAATTTTTACATTTCTCTCATTTTTTTCCATTGCAACAATTCTTGGCTGGGAAATTTCAAGTCTTTTGGCTAATTGTGTTGTTGTCATACCAAGAAATTCACGAATAGTTTTTAACCAGCCTTGTTGAGGCCTAGAAATAATAGCTTTTTTTAAAGCTTCAAACTTCTTTTGATAAGAGCGTCTTAAGATTTTTTTATTATTCATATATTACCTATATATTATAATCTCTTGTTTTTATTATAATATATTTGTTATAATTGTCAATACTATTTATAATATATAAGTTATATTTGCATTATTTTTATGTAACACAAAAAAGCATCTTACGGTAAACTGATGCTAACAAGCATCAGTTTACCGTATAAAGCCAATTAAAATCAAGTTTTTAAATTATTTGTTACAAAACCTCAAATCGTCGAGCTTATAATCCTCTAATCCCATTTCTTGTTTTATTTTATAAAAATCTTTTCTGATTTTGCGCTTAAGAGATTTTTTCTGCTGTTCATTGCCTGTTAAAATGGTGTTCAAAGGCTGTTTTAATGTAATCATTTTTTGAACAATTGGAACAAGATAAGGATACTTTCTTTTTGTTATCTTAAAAAGTAGCGCAAGTTGCTCAGGTGTTAAAACCGGCTTTTCTCTTTTGGGTATTTTTGCGATTCTTTTTACTTCAAAAATACAAGTTTTTTCAATATAACCTTCGTTTTGAAAATATTTTATTATCTGATTTAAGAGTGCCAAAATATTTTTAATTCTTGGCTCTGAAACTTTATTTTCTTGTAAATATCTTTTAAAACTTTGTGCGTCCTTAATCATTATATTTTTAAGTAAATCGACCTTAAAATATGGAATTATTTTTGAATAGATAAATGTTTTATATGCTTGAAAAGATTGCTCTGTAAGTGTTTGTTGTTTTAAATCTAAAAACATTTCACAAGCTTGAACAACTGTGATATCAGAGTTTTTGCATTCAATATTTTTATCAACAATTTTGAATTTTTCTTCCGTTTTTACTAATTCTACGTATTCAAATTTATTTCCGCTAAGCTTTATATTTTCAGACTCTTGCAAAAATCCTCTAGCAACATCGGAATCAATTTCACAGAACATAGTAATATCTTCGAGAGTGAATGTTTTTAATCTTTTTGCGACTTTAAGAATTTTATCCACAAAGCACCTCCTTTGCTATATTTTCATCAATCTGAGTAAATCCATTTGCTTGTGCTACTTTTTCTAAAACATCGATACTATTCACGATTTGTCTGAAACTTTTTGTCTTGTTATGAATCAGATATATTACCTCTTTTGTAATTTCGACTTCTGAAATTTCTTCTACGATTTGTTTAATATCCACGTATTCAAACTCAGTAAAATTATAGATTTCAGAGATTCTATCAAATAGATGTGTATGTTTTTTGAGTTTATGCTTTGCAAGTTGCATTCCAACCAAAACTATCGGCACGCCTGTTTCGTCGTGCAAATCTCTTAAAGTTTCAATCGTTCTGAAATCAGCAAGCAAGTAATCAATTTCATCAACGATAACCATCTGTGGATTTATTTTTAAAGCGTTAACGCATTGTCTAAAAATATCAGCAGTATAAAATCTTGGAATTTCATCAAGCTCTTTTGCAATTTCTTCCAACATCCACTTTGGACTCATAGAATTTGTCGCCCTAACATATATTGCATCATATTGAATCGATAGATAAAGCGCCGTTTTTGTTTTTCCGAGTCCAGCATTTCCATATACAAGACCAATCTTAGAAATATTATCAGGCTTGTTTTTTAAGTTATGTATTAAATTGATAAATCCTTTGACATTTTTCGTTTTAACAAATATCGGTTTCATATTCTTCGAACTCCTTTGTTTCTTTGTAATTAGTTAGCCAAACCCTATCGTCATTACAAGTGCAACCATATTTCATTAAGTATTCATATCGATCTCGACTTGTCTTGAATAATGGCTTGACAGCAGGATTATATTTTTCAGACTTTTCTTTTTTGACTTCTATTTTTGGGGGTAAATATATCTCTTCAGCCTCATCTATCTCACACTTCAAAATCTCTAAATCCTCAATATTCAAAAACTCCTTACAAGCTTTTATTGTCCTATTTTTAAGTTGTTTTTGTTTCTGAATCTTTTGCTTATAATCTTCAACATCCTTAATTTCGCCCGTATAATGTGCAAGAGGATGAGTGAGCGTTATTCTATCAGCTTTACATAAAAACTTGCCACTGGTTGTATAAACATTGATATAGTTTAAATCGAATAAACTATACTTTATTATCACCTTTTGTCTCAAGCCATAAAGTGTGTCGTTGTAATAATCAGCTTTCAAAAACCTTATTCCCTGACTTGTAATGGTTTTGATTTCTTGAGCCATCATCAAATCATCTAACTCTCTAGGGTTTATTTCTTGTCTCTCAATACTATCTACCATTTCTTTAATACTTCTTGTTTTATCATTCGGACAAGGTAAAGAAATTTTATACTCAAGCCAACTGTTTATCATCTGAATTGTTTGTTGGATAGTCGGAACAAATTCTTGATGGATTTCACTATGGAACTTTTCATTTCTTCTTAGTCTAGCAGGTTTATTTTCTATACTGGTTCCGATGTAGCTTGGTAGTAGCTTTTCAAAACTTTCCTGCATTTCTAAAAAGAATCGCTCAATAACTTTTGCTCTGGCATTATATGGATTAGCAAAAACTGTTGATATACCAAGTTTTTCATAAATTCCTTTTAATCCAACTTCATTGAAGTCAGCGCTACCCATAAAGTATTTACCCTTGAAAGCCTTGCCATTATCAAGATAAACAAACTTTGGGATTTTGCCTAAATTCAAAATCGCATTTCTTAAAGCCGATGCTATATTTTGCGTATTTTCTTCAAGCATTATTTCGTAGCCAACCAATGCTGTTGATTTCCAATCTAAAAAGCCAATCAATGTTGCTCTACAAGGTTTGCCTGTGAAAGGATTTATTACTTGGAAGTTTAATCGTTTTCCGTCAGCTACAAGAACTTCGCCGACTTCAATCTTAGAAAGATCTCTTTTAATATGTGGGATAACCTCTTCTTTTAAAGTTTTTTCACCATCACGCAAAAGTGTCCATTTATCAAAATAATTCGCCTTATACCAATTTGCAAACTTTCTAAACGTAGGCGGAGCAGGTATATATTCAGCCCCCTGAGTTTTAAGAACATATTGAGTTAAAGAAATGGCTTTCCCGATGCTGAATTTATTCGGATGTAAAAGCAGTTTCAAAAATATTTGTTTTTCGTATTCCGTAAGGCAAGTTCTTGAATAATCTTCATAATGATAATTTGGAATTAAAAGCTCGTAATTATTACTATTGCCTAAAACACGTTTCCATCTTTGAAGCGTACCAATTGATACTTTACCAAGTTTTGCATAAATTTCAGGATACAAAACTTGCGCATTGTATGCGCTCAAAAAATCAGTATCAAATTGTGTTTTATTTTGTTGATTTTTACGCTGATTTTTCCAAAGATTTAATAAATCCAATCTTGCAAGCGCAATTGTTTTAGCCTTATCTGGCTTATGAAAATCGAGTGGTGCAGGAAGCTGTTTTTCAGTACAACTTGGGACAAATTTTGAATAATATTTTTCCTGCAATTCTGGCTCAATACTTGATAAGAAAATCTCAAAACTCCTTCCACCCTTTACTGTTATTTCACGAGTTTGGTATTTACCCCTTGAAAGCCTAATAGCACGAGTACTAACACCTTTGAGTTCTGCTAATTCTTTGATTGTAATGTATTTTTCTTCGTTCATAACACTAACATCTATTACTCTGAAGTTGGAAGAATGGAAGTATTTCCGACTTAATTCGTATCATTCAGACACACTTGCTTTCCATAGAAAGAGAGTTAAAATGTGTGTGACAAAATATTTATCCCCAAGGAGTAAGTTAATGAAGAAAGAATTAAAGAAACAAATCCAACAACTTGAACAAAAGATGGCAAAGAGTCCGAATAATATGAATAACGGTGGTAGTCATTTTCTATATCATCGTGAGCAGATGATAAGATTTAAACTTATGCAAGCTGGTATCAGCCAGAAAAAACTTGCAAAACATTTAAACCTAACTGAAAGCTATATCTCAAAACTCATAACAGGCGAACGCTATAACCAAGATTTCGAAATTTTCTTAAGAAAATTTCTACAGTTTGATTATTGTTTTATTTAAATTGGCTTTTAAATATACAAACTTTTTAAGCTTAAAATATTGACAAAAACACAATTGTAGTGGGATAATAAATAATAATTTATAAAAATGACAAGTTCAAATTTAATATTAAATAGAGTTTTCTCTAAAAATACTTTAAAAGCGTTACTTGATGGTGATAAAAATGCGGGTAATGCATATTATGCTGTAATCAAAAGATATTTAATATCATCGTTAAATAAAAAAAATAAAGATTTAATTAGTGAAATCTACAAAACATTAAAACATACTTATCGTAACGAATATTATTATAAAAATACCTTACTAAATAATTTGTTATTTAAATTTCACAATCCATTAAAAACTACTGCTTTGACAGAGATTCCCGTTTCTAAATCTATTGCAGACTTTATTTTGTTAAACGGAAAAGCTACTGTCTATGAAATTAAAACTGAATTAGATACTTTTGATAGATTGAATTCTCAATTAATTAATTACTATAAAGCATTTGATAATGTATGTGTTGTTGTCCCTGAAATAAAACTAGAGACAATTAAAAATAAATTAAAGAATCATAATGTTGGAATATATTACATATCAAAACGTGGTGCATTAAAAAAATATAGAGAACCTATTTCATATATTGCTGAATTAGATTATGATACAATCTTTAAAATTTTACGGAAATATGAATATGAAAATATTATCTCAAAATATTATGTACTACCAGATGTTTCACAATTTAAATACTATCAAGCTTGTAAAGAACTCTTTAAAACAATTCCATTAGATAAGGTGTATAGTGATTTTAAAGTGCAATTAAAACAACGAACTAAAATAAATTTAGAATTAATACAAAATGTTCCGAAAGAAATAAAAAGTGTAGTATATTTTTCTAAATTAAAAGAAACTGAGTATAAAACCCTAGAGACCTTTTTAGAAAGAAAGTTTGGAGGTTAAATATATGTACTTCCCATATTTAAGAGGACGCCAATTTGAACTAATAGCATTAAGAGAATTAATTGAAAATAATCTAATTGGAAATCATATATATCCTGTTATTGAACCTGTTAAATTATCTAGTACTTTGACAAAAACTTTAAATGTTTTCAAAGAAAATAATAGAAATTTGGCTATTATCATGAACCCATGCGTTGGGAATCTTGATTTCAAAAAACTTAATGATTCAGAAGATAAAGTTTGTAAAACAATGAATGAAATCATTAATATTTCTAATATAAAAAAAGGCTTTCACCTTAGTAAATTTATTCCAGAATATACTGATAATATTCAAAACATTGTCTTAATTGTTAAAAATCGTGACACTATAAAATCATATAATGAAATCTATTCAAGAGAGATAGAACCTGAGTTTACATTAATGCTAGATGAAGCTAGAAGAATTATTCGAAATAGACATCGAGTTCTTTTAAATGATAATTTCAATAAACAAGAAAAAAATGCAAACTATGAAAACACTGATGAGTTTTATACAAATGATCATTTATACTATAAAGATGATGGTTACGTTGGTTTTTCAGATTTTTCTATTGTTGGTGATGAATATTCAGAGTCAGGTTTTGCACCATATGCAGTAGCGATACATATTGTTTATTTTGATGAAAATAACGATTTAAGAGTGAGACATTTTGTATCAGATACCAATGATGATTATACAGATACAACTGGAAAATTCTATGAAGCATTAGAAAAATTAATTGCTTGGAATCAAGAAATGAAATTAGATACATATGCTATGAGAACGTTTCAAAAGCTATATGACGAGGAATCATATCCAGGTTTAGGAACTGTAAAAAAACTCTCTATTATGCATCATATAGAGCTTGTAAGCAAATTTCTTGATGAACAGGATCACTAGTACATGAAATTTTGTAGTAATTGTTTTAACGATACTGAGATTAAAAATATTATAAATAGTATAAATAATACGGATGTTTGTGACATTCATAATGTTAAATCTGAACATATATATGATACTGATAAACATGACAATTTAGTTCCTTATTTTGAAGCATTAGTTGATGTATACGCTGTAGCGTCAGAATCTCAGATTGAAATTGATAAAGCAAAATACGTCCGTTTGAAATATGATTTACTTTATAATTGGAAGATTTTTAATGATGTTTGTAAACCTGAAAATGTCCATAACATTGTAAAAAGTATATGCAAGGAAAAATATGAAGAAAGTCCAAGTCTCTTTGATAATGATATTGTTATTGAGGAGTTATTTGACTTGGAATATAAAAAAGAATATTCTATACTTAAAACTTATTCTTGGGATGATTTTAAAACTAGCTTGATAAAAAATAACAGATACCATACAAATATATTTAATAAAAAATTATTTGAACAATATTGTTGGGCAGCCCCTAAATTTTATTCTGCTGGTACAAAATTTTATCGTGGCAGAATTTCTGACAAGAATGGATATTCTTTAGAGGATATGGGGTGTCCTCCTTTAAAAAATTCTAAAGCAGGAAGAGTAAATGCAGAGGGAGTTGAGTGTCTTTATCTTGCAAATAACATTGAAACAACAATAAATGAAGTTAGAGCAGGTGTGGCTGACTATGTTACAATTGCGACCTTTGAACTTCAGAAAGATATTATTATTGCGGATTTGAAAAATATAAATAAAATTAGTCCTTTTTCAATTCCTGATGCTAATTTTCTAGTTAATTATGCTATAAATAAGGAGCATCTTTCTAAAATTAATGAAGAAATGTCAAAGGTCGTTCGTTTAAGCGATACAAAATTAGATTATGTTCCAACTCAATACATATGTGATTTTATTAAAACTCTTGAGAGAGATGGCTCTACAAACGAAGTAGTAAGATTTGCTGGAGTAGAATATGATAGTACTTTAAGTTCGAATGGTTATAATATTGCCATATTTGACCCAACTTTATTTAAAGCTACAAATATTGAGATACGCCAAATTAATTCTTTAAAATACGAATCAACAAAAATTATGTAAACGTAAAATACATATTCTAGATAAAATGTTTTTTAATATGCTCCCCACAAAACGTTACATAATTGGTAACACTTTGCTAATTTTGTTACATATGGGTAATATGAACAACAGT
>OGHS01000019.1_pt1 | contig 109681 bp, 110 predicted proteins | sample 1571611 | NCBI WGS metagenome assembly OGHS01 (sample SAMEA2581944, study PRJEB24529) | metagenome | biome: Human gut stool | place: China | collected 2011 | reverse complement strand
AGAGCGGCAACGCTTGCAGCTGACCAATACTAATAGGTCGAGGGCTTGACCAGAAGTGGTTCAGGTTAAAATATCTGATAGTTTAATGTGTGGTTTTGAAGGAACAGGAAATTTAATTATTGAATTTATAAGCTATGACGATTGGGTCATGGCTTTTTTTTGACTAAACATAAACAACAGCATAATTTATTGAAATTTAACTGTAGCCGATGTATGATGTTTTTTGATGTAAATGGAACCTTATGAGATTGAAATACCTATGAAATCATAATAATTTAAAGTATTGATTTTATGTATTGGTTTTAAACAAATATGTATGTGGGGTGCAGGTAAATGTATAAAATATTGCTGGTCGAGGACGACGAGGGGATTGCAAAGGAGATTGCAGATTATGCCGCAGGCTGGGAGCTCGAGGTGCATATTGCAAAGAATTTTGAGAATATAATGGCGGAGTTTGCCAAGGTGAAGCCGCATCTGGTTCTGCTTGACATATCGCTGCCGTATTTTGATGGGTATTACTGGTGCAGCCGTATAAGAAATGTGTCCAAGCTACCGATAATATTTCTATCGTCGGCATCAGACAATATGAATATACTCATGGCGATGAATATGGGTGCAGATGATTTTATCGCGAAGCCGTTTGACAGGAATGTGCTGATTGCAAAGCTGTCGGCGATGCTGAGGCGAAGCTATGATTTTGCTGCGTCAGTGAGCATAATTGAGCACAATGGAGCGATGCTCAACATGTCGGACAACACGCTTACATATCAGGGGAAAAATATAGATTTGAGCAAGAACGAGTATAAGATTCTTCTAACGCTTATGGAGAACAGGGGCAAGGTGGTCAGCCGGGAGAGTCTTATGGAGAGGCTGTGGGAGAGTGACAGCTTTGTCGATGAGAATACCCTCACAGTGAATGTGAACAGGCTGAGAAAGAAGCTTGATAATGCCGGACTTAAGGATTTCATCGGGACGAAGTTCGGTGTGGGATACATTGTGCAGGCAGACTAAGCTGTGTACGTAAGCATTAGGAAATACAGTTATACATAGTGCTGCGTAGCTGTGTGTTCAGAAATACGATAACATATGAAGCTGTACAGATTTGTGGAATGCGGGCTTTCTGAAAAAATATATAATTGAAAAACAGGGAATGACACATGAACAGAAAAATTCATTTTATATTAAACTACATAATAAGTAAGAAGAAGTCATTTCTGATGGTTCTGGTGTGCAGTGCCATATTTGCATTTACCTTCTGGATGTATGGAGTAACTGTTGCAGCAGTGTTATACCCGGCACTTGTCTGCATGGTGATAATGGCTGCGGCATTTGCTATCATGGCGTGTTCAGAATATGGAAAATGGAAAAATATGCAGGAAATCCTTCAAAGGGCAGTCGGAGATGACAGTGAGTTCGTAAAGATACTGGATACTGCCGAGATAAGAAAACAGGTGAATACTACTGATGAGATAGAAAATGAGCTTCTTGAAATAATTGAACGTCTTAAAAATGGGGGAATGAGATTGAATGACTCCATGAACATGAAATATTCGGACATGGTCGACTACTATACCATGTGGGTGCACCAGATTAAGACGCCGATTGCCTCAATGCATTTGATATTACAGAAGGAGGACTCGGAGGATTCAAGGAGGCTGCGCGCGGAGCTGTTCAGGGTGGAGCAGTATGTTCAGATGGTGCTGTGCTTTTTGAGGCTTGATTCGGATTTCACGGACTATGTGATTAAGGAATACAGGGTTGATGACATTATTCGCCCGGCAGTGCGAAGGCTTGCGCCACAGTTCATAATGAAGAAGCTTGCGCTTGAGTATGAGCATACGGACGAGGTTGCGCTCACCGATGAGAAATGGCTGGGCTTTGTGGTGGAGCAGGTTTTGTCAAATGCGGTGAAATATACTTCTTCGGGAAGCATCAGCATCAAATGTGACGGGGACAGGCTTGTGATAAGTGACACCGGAATAGGCATCGCGGCTGAGGATTTGCCGAGGATATTCGATAAGGGATACACGGGCTTTAACGGACGGGCTGACAGAAAGGCGAGCGGAATAGGGCTCTATCTGTGCAGGCGGATATGCGACAATCTCGGGCACAGCATCAAGGCGGAGTCAGCTCCGGGGCATGGGACAACCATAATCATAGGGCTTGAAAGAGATAAGCTTGAGGTTGAATAGTGATAAGCAAATTCTTACACAAATGTAAGTTTTGCATAAGGAAATGTAAGCCGATTAGATGGAGCTGCATTTCCTTTTTTGTTATAGTAATGTTGTGGGGAGAAAAAAGATAAATGAGATATAATAGCTTTGCATTGAAAGAAATTTCATGGGGCGAAAGAAAATTGTCTGTTGTAAGGCATTATAAGATGAAGCTATATAATTGCCGGTGACAGTCAGGATGGAGGAAAATATGAGTTTATTAGAGGCAGCAAATATCAAAAAGACATACACCACAAGATTCGGTGGGAATAAGGTGGAGGCACTTAGGAATGTGTCCTTTGCTGTGGAGAAGGGCGAGTATGTGGCTGTTATGGGTGAGTCGGGGTCAGGTAAAACAACGCTGTTGAATATTCTGGCGGCACTCGATAAGCCGACAGGCGGGAGGATAAGACTCGAGGGTCAGGATTTGTCAGAGCTGAGCGAGAAGGAGATTTCACAGCTAAGGCGGGATAAGCTTGGCTTTGTGTTCCAGGATTTCAACCTGCTCGACACATTTACGCTGGAGGACAATATATACCTTCCGCTGGTGCTTGCGGGGGAGAAGCATGCGGAGATGAAGCGGAGACTGATACCGCTTGCGGTGCAGCTTGGAATTGAGCCGTTGTTAAAAAAATATCCGTATGAGGTGTCGGGCGGTCAGAAGCAGAGGGCGGCGGTGGCGAGGGCGCTGATAATCAATCCGAGCCTGATACTTGCAGATGAGCCTACCGGGGCGCTGGATTCCAAGTCGACGGATGAGCTGCTAAGGCTCTTCGGGGAGATTAATGAGAAGGGGCAGACCATTCTCATGGTGACACATTCGGCTAAGGCGGCAAGCCATGCGGGGAGAGTATTGTTCATAAAGGACGGAGAGGTATTTCACCAGATTTACCGTGGGGATGACACCGGGGACGAATTTTACCGCAAGATAGCGGATACGCTCACGGTGCTTGCGACGGGGAAGAAAGATTGAGGTGACTGAGTTTTTTGTTTTAAAATGTGCTAAGACAATGAACTTTTGCAAAGAATGGGGATAAGTTTGAAAATAAAATTTTCAAACTACTTATTGGTGGCAGTACTGCAAGCGGTGCTTGCAGTATGCAGGAGGATAAAAAATGGGAATAGGTTTTTACCCGCATCTTGCGTGGGACAGTATAAGAAAAAATAGGAGATTCTACCTTCCGTACATACTGACATGTACCGGAATGGTGATGATGTTCTATATAATTGCATTTTTAGCCGGAGATCCGCTGCTAAAAACAATCAGAGGTGGTTCGTTTATGGCGGAAATGCTTGGAATGGGAACTTATGTGATAATGATTTTTGCGGTGCTGTTTCTTTTTTACACGAACTCATTTCTGATGAAGAGAAGGAAAAAGGAATTCGGTCTGTATAATGTGCTCGGTATGGGAAAGGGCAATCTGGCGAGAATTTTATTCTGGGAGAGCGTTCAGATTGCGTTCATATCGCTCACTGCAGGACTTATGTTCGGCATAGTGTTTGCGAAGCTTGGCGAGCTTGCCATGATGTATGCAATCAAGGGGGAGAATAATTATAATATAACAGTGAACACGGAAGCGCTGTTTATGACATTGAAGGTTTTTGGCGTAATATATGTACTTCTTTTTGTCAACATGGTGAGACAGGTCAGAATGTCAAAGCCGGTTGACCTGCTAAGGAGCGAGAACAGGGGAGAGAAGCCTCCTAAAGCGAACTGGTTCATTGCACTGTGCGGTGTAGTTATCCTCGCAGGAGCGTACTACATTGCCGTGACGATAGAGGACCCGCTGAGCGCTCTAAGTATGTTTTTTGTGGCAGTTATAATGGTAATAATAGCCACATATCTGCTGTTTATAGCAGGCTCGGTGACAATGTGCCGTCTGCTGCAGAAGAACAAGCGCTATTACTACAAGACCAATCATTTTGTGTCGGTGTCATCGATGCTATATCGAATGAAGAGAAACGGCGCAGGTCTTGCCTCAATATGTGTGCTGTGCACTATGGTGCTTGTCATGCTCTCGGCTACGGTATGTCTTTATGCCGGTGAGGAGAGTGTTGTGAGAAACAGGTATCCGAGGGATATCAATCTCACGACAGTTTTTAACAGTTATCCGGATATGGAAAATTATATGGGTGATATGAAGGAATCCGTAAAGAGCTGTGTGGGTGCTGCGGGTGAGGAGATTGTGGATTTAACCGATTATACGGCGGCTATATTTTCATGTGCCTATGCGAACGGAAAAATTAATTACACAGATTATGAGACCACAGATTACTACAGTGCCGGACTGTCGCCGACCATATATCAGATGTTTGCAATCTCATTGGATGATTACAACCGCCTGATGGATGAGAATGTGGAGCTTGATGATGATGAGGCGATTGTATGCTTCACGAAGGGAATGGGAAGTGCTAAGAATGTCTCACCTGATGAGCTGGTTCTAGGGGACGATGGACCGCACTACAAGGTAAAAAATATCATCGGAAGGTTCATAGCCAATGGAACGGAAGCATACAATGTGCTTCCGGGAATGTATATTATTGTGAACAACCCAAAGGATATAGTGCTTCCTATAATCAATACGCCGGGCAGCAGTGGAGTGATAATATCATGGTTCTATAATTTTGACATGACAGGCAGTGAGGCAGGAAAAATCGTTGCTGCGAATGAGCTTAACAGCATGTTCAACCGGGAATATAAGGAAAATGAGGCGTACCTTGCCGGGATTACCCATGTGAATGTTGAGGGCAGGGAGGCTGAGAGAGACAATTTCTACACAATGTTCGGTGCACTCCTGTTCCTTGCGATTTTCCTTGGAATAATATTTGTGCTTGCCATGGTGCTTATCATATATTATAAGCAGGTTACTGAAGGCTATGAGGACGGCGGGCGCTTCGAGATTATGAAAAAGCTTGGCATGAACCAAAAAGATATTAAGTCCAGTATCAATTCCCAGATGCTCACGGTATTTTTTCTGCCTATTATAATGGCATGTGTACATCTTGCGTTCGCTTTCCCGATTGTGAGTAAGCTTCTGCTGTGTTTCGGATTTAGCGATAAGGGCTTTTTTGCACTGGTAAATGTTGTATGTGCGCTTGTGTTTGCGGTATTTTATGTTATTGTGTACAGAATTACATCAAAATCGTATTATAATATTGTAAATGAATAGTCAAAAGTTTCTTGAATTTTGGCATGCAAGTAGGTATAATAGACATGTATTTGTCAATATACTGTTACGAAAAAAGGACTGTGGATGAAGATATTGGAAAATATTGTTTTGTCCGGAAAAAAGGTGTATGCCATGAAAATTTGGGAATTTTTTGAAAATATGAACGAATGTGTGTATGCTTCGGACATAGATACGGATGAACTGGTATATATGAATAAAAAGGCACTCAGGATGTACGGCATTCATTCGTTAGATGAGATAGCTGGAAAGAAATGTTATGAGGTGCTGCAGCATTGCTCAGCACCTTGTGCCGTCTGCAACAATAAACAGCTTTGTGAAGGAGAGTTTATTGAATGGAGGCATTACAATCTTCTGCTTGACAAGGATTTTGCGATAAAGGATACACTTGTAACCGATGGCGGCAGAAGATACAGGGTGGAGCTTGCGATTGATGCTGACGCAGTGGGGCATGACCATGAGTGCGAGGATGCGAGCCGCTATGAGAACATCGAGGCAATCTCAAACGAGGCACTAAGAAGTGCACTTCAGGCGCCGACACCGGATATGTCATTACAGATTGTGCTTGAATATATAGGTAAGGCACTCAAGGGAGAGAGGACATATATATTTGAGCAGAATGAGCTTGGAGGGGATGACAATACCTACGAATGGACGGCGGTCGGTGTGGAGCCGCAGAAGCACACACTGCAGAATGTTCAGGCGGATGTGTGTGCTGAATGGTACAGAAATTTTGCTGAGAACAGGTATATAATGATTGCAGATCTGGAGGATATCAAGGAGAGTGACCCGCTTCAGTATGAGAACCTCAGGAGGCAGGATATACATTCGCTTGTTGTTGTTCCGCTTTATGACAATAAACAGGCTATAGGCTTCTATGGTGTTGATAATCCGCCGGTCGAGACACTCAGGTATGCTTCTAATATTTTGCACATACTTGGTCACTTCATAATCTCATGCATAAGGAGAAGAAATCTTATGAAGGAGCTCGAGATTATGAGCTACAACGACCAGCTTACCGGGCTTGGAAACAGATACGCGCTCAATGAATATATGAGCAAGGTGGATGTGAACAGAAGCATGGGCATTGTCTATTGCGATGTGACCGGGCTTAAGAAGGTTAATGATACCCAGGGACATGAGATGGGTGACAGGCTGCTTAAGGATGCCTGTGAAAGTCTCAGAAGAGTGTTTGATGGTTATGGGCTGTTCAGGATAGGCGGAGATGAATTCTTAGCGGCTGCCAACGGTGTGACCAGGGAGGAGCTTAGCGAGCATGTACGTCTTTTGAAGGAGGACATGAAGGCACACGGTGTCAACATGGCTGTGGGTGAGGTGTGGACTGACAAGGCACCAAGAAACCAGGACGCGCTTTTGACGGAGGCGGAGAAACTGATGTATCAGGATAAGGCTGATTTTTATAAGAGAACAGGAATTGACAGAAGAAAATATTAATATATAGAAAGCAGAGAGTAATTATTTTAATGGAAAACAGCAAAACAGAAAACATGACAAACACAGCAGAGGAGATGAAGAATGCAGAGAGCGCAGTCAATGCGGTAAGGTATGAGGACGCACCTATCGATGAGCGAATAATACGCGCAGTTCAGGAGATGGGCTTCGAGGTGATGACACCGATACAGCAGCAGGCGATTCCGGCACTCCTTGAGGGACGCGACGTGCTCGGTCAGGCACAGACGGGAACAGGAAAGACTGCAGCATTCGGAATACCGATGATACAGAGGATTGACCCGGAGGTTGAGGGTGTGCAGTGTATCATACTCTGTCCTACGAGAGAGCTTGCAATTCAGGCAGCAGAGGAGCTCCGCAAGTTCGCAAAGTTCATGCATGGTATAAAAATTCTTCCTATCTATGGAGGACAGGATATATCCAAGCAGATACGCTCCCTCAAGGGTAATGTCTCGATTATTGTCGGAACTCCGGGACGTGTCATGGACCACATGAGAAGACATACACTGCGTCTTGAGAACATCAGGGCTATCGTGCTCGATGAGGCTGACGAGATGCTTAATATGGGCTTCCGTGAGGATATTGAGACTATTCTTAAAGAGATTCCTGAGGATCACCAGACAGCATTGTTCTCAGCTACAATGCCTAAGCCTATCCTTGACATCACACACACCTACCAGAAGGATGCAGTGCATGTGAAGGTTGCAGCAAAGGAGGTTACAATACCGCTTGTAAAGCAGTATTACTATGAGGTTCAGCGCCAGAACAAGGCGGAAGTTACAGCAAGGCTTTTGGATTACTATAATCCGAAGCGTTCTCTTATCTTCTGTAATACCAAGAAGATGGTTGATGACCTGACAGAGGAGCTTAAGGGAAGAGGTTATTTTGCAGAGGGACTCCACGGCGATATGTCGCAGTTCCAGCGTGACAAGGTTATGAACGGTTTCAGAAACGGCACAGTCGAGATTCTTATTGCAACGGATGTTGCGGCAAGAGGAATTGATGTTGATGACGTAGAGGCGGTATTCAACTACGACGTTCCGCAGGATATCGAGTACTATGTCCACAGAATAGGTCGTACCGGAAGAGCAGGAAGAACAGGACGTTCCTTCACACTTGTTGTCGGCAGGGAGATATACAAGATAAGGGAAATCGAGAATGTGTGCCACACCAAGATTAAGGCGCGCACAATACCTTCGGCAGCAGATATCACTGCTGTCAAGGCGCAGAAGATTTTGTCAAAGGTTATGGAGGTCAGAAACGAGAAGGATTTGACCAAGATGACCAAGATTATCGCCGACAAGATGAATGACGATGATGTTACCGCCATGGAGCTTGCAGCCGCATTCCTTAAGCTGCACATGGGAGAAGAGCTTGAAGATATCCCGGTTGAAGTGTATAAGCCAAGACGTGCGCGTCATTTTGAGGACGAGAATGGACGCAAGGGCGGACGTGGCCGAAGAGGAGATAAGGACGAGCGCAGAGGCGGACGCGATGACCGTCGCAGAGATGATAGCGACAGGGAAGGGCGCAGGCGTAGGGGCGGAAAGCCGGAAAAAGACAGCTACATCGAAATGGGCGGGAAATCCAGAAGGGATGACCATCATGAGAAGGGTGAGAAATCCGGCAGGGACGAGCGCCGTGAAAAAGGCGAGAAGTCTTCAAAAGAAGAACGCCGCAGGAAGGAGCGTATCGGACGCGACGGCAACGCAAGAAATGAGAAGGGAAGAGTTGATTTCGGAGTTGAGCGCCGCTTAAGAGAGAAGCGCGAGAAGCAGAAGAATAAGAAGAAAGATTGATGCATCATTGCCATTGGTGAGATAGTTTTTGACTTTGGTTAGTGTCCTCAATGGTCTGAGGAAATATTATCCCCACCTGATTTATACCGGTATCTGGTTGTCAGATTTTATGTCTGACTTCATGGAGCGAGTATAATCATCAGGTGGGGATTTTTTTGGCTTCAGGCGGTAAGCTTGAAAATAAAGTTTTCAAACTACTTATTGGTGGCAGTACCGCAAGCGATGCTTGTAGTATGCAGGAAGATAAAATTCATGAATAAGCATGCTCATTTCCGGTTACAAAGGTGGATATCTGAATACAGCTTTAGAGAATTACCTTTAGATATGCACGCATCCAAAGTATATAACGTACCACATATTGAAAATGTGTGTGTGAAAGTCATATTTATATGAAACGATTTATATGAAACAATAACATACACTCTTGATTTTTTTCATGGGTTAGTCTATACTGACAATAGAAGTTAGGCATAGCTAACTTAAATGTATTAACTTAAACATGTTAACTTAAACATATTAACCTAAACACATTAACTTAAAAGCGTGTATGATGTCACATACAATGGAAGCTTACATATAATAATATAGCAGGCATAGCTGGTGCCGGAAAAGGAGGATGTTATGAAGGGTATAATTTTAGCAGCTGTAATAATCGCTGTGTGCAGGGCAGTCAAGATTTTAATGAGAAGAGAGTTAAAAAAATCAGGGAATACAGATGACAATAATTTTAAGGGGGCAGTAGGAGCATGACAGATGTACTTTCAGGACTTCTTATTCCATTTGCAGGCACCACTCTTGGTGCCGCATGTGTTCTTTTCGTTAAAAAAGAGATGAATGTCATACTACAGAGGGCTCTCACCGGCTTCGCCGCCGGGGTAATGGTGGCGGCGTCGGTGTGGAGCCTTTTACTTCCTGCGCTTAGTCAGGCATCGGGTATGGGAAGGTGGTCATTTGTTCCGGCAGTTGTGGGGTTCTGGGCTGGGATTCTGTTTCTGTTTTTGTTGGATAATATTATTCCGCACCTGCATTCAGACACAGAGCAGGCGGAGGGACCGAGGGCAAACCTAAAAAAAACGACAATGCTTGTCCTCGCGGTCACGCTGCACAATATTCCTGAGGGAATGGCGGTAGGAGCCGTATATGCAGGCTGCATAAGCGGTAATTCCGGAATAACGCTTATGTCGGCGATGGCGCTTGCGGTCGGAATAGCAATACAGAACTTTCCTGAGGGCGCGATAATATCCATGCCGTTAAGAAGCCGCGGCATAGGCAGGGGAAAATCATTTCTGTACGGAGTGTTGTCAGGTGCGGTGGAGCCTGTGGGGGCTGTCTTAACCATCATGGCAGCAGGCATTGTTGTTCCGGTTCTTCCGTACCTTTTAAGCTTCGCAGCAGGGGCGATGATATATGTGGTTGTCGAGGAGCTTATACCCGAGATGGCACAGGGAAAGGGAAAGCAGAGTGATATAGGTACATTGATGTTTGCGGCAGGATTTACTGTGATGATGACGCTTGATGTGGTGTTTGGGTAAAATTAATTGTAAAGAAAAGGTAAAAATGTAAATAAAATAATGTATAATATTAAAAAATTCATAGAAAAAGTATTGAAAAAATTATGTGTCAATGCTACATTATATCCGTGCGAATTCGGGATACCCGAGATAACTATGCACAAAGGAGAGCCTTATTATGAAAAAGGGTTTTGTAAAGGGTGCTGCTGTTATGATGGCAGCAATGACAATGCTTACCGGATGTAACAGCAAGCCAACTGACAGCACAGCTACAACAGGTACAAGCGCAGCGGATACTTCAGCAGCAGATACTTCAGCAGCAGATACTACTGCGGCAACAGATGCCACCACAACAGAGGGTGCATCAAATGAGGTTAAGCAGAGCTTTGACAAGCTCACACTTGAGTTCGTTCCTTCTAAGGACGCCGATGTTATCATCACAGGCACGAAGGAGCTTCCACAGCTTGTTAAGGAAGAGATGGCTAAGCTGGGATATGATATCGGGGAAGTAGATATCTCAGTCGGTACGAGCTACGATGCAACAGGCGAGGCTATGTCAGCGGGAACAATTGATGTAGGCTGGTTACCGGGCGGTACTTATGCACTCTACTCAGATGATGTAGATGTCATTCTTACAGCTACACGTAATGGTCTTTCAAACGACAGCGAGAATCCGGCAGACTGGAATGGTGATGCCAACGCAACACAGAAGAACGGTCCACAGGTTACATACTACCGTTCACTTATCTACGCAACACCTTCAGAGTACGGAAAGCAGTTAGCTGAGAAGGTTAACAACGGAGAGACTCTTACATGGGATGATCTTAACAAGGCTACATGGGCAGTTCAGAAGACTTCCTCATCAGCAGGTTATATCTATCCTACAATGTGGCTTATGAAGAACTATGATGGCAAGAAGATAAGTGATCTTGCTAATGTTATTCCTCTTGATTCCGGCTACGGCACAGCATTCTCTTACGCAGCAGCAGAGAGCGTTGATATCATCGTATGCTATGCTGATGGACGTAACGATTATGAGGAGAGCTGGATGCTTGCTTCAGATCAGCAGGATTCAACAGGCAAGCAGGGTATGGGAAGAAGCGAGTCTATCTGGAATGAGCTTAACGTAATCGGTGTAACAGATGGTATTTACAACGATACAGTTGCTATTTCAAAGAGAAGTCCATATTATACAGATGAGCTTAAGAAAGCTCTTCAGCAGTGCTTTATAAATATCATCAATACCGAGAAGGGTAAAGAGATATTTGGTGTATACAGCCACGCAGGCTATGCAATCGCTACAGACGCAGATTATGATAGCGCTCGTGCTGCACTTAAGGCAGTTTCAGAATAATACGGTATAGCTCCGGATAAAAAAGGGGTACCTCACAAGCTGTGTGGGTGCCCCTTTAATTGAAAAACAGGCTTTGACTGTTAATAACCATTTGCGCATTTTCGCAAATATCAGCTTGAAAGGGCTGTTACTTTACAAAAAGGAATTAGACAATGATTGAATTTAAGAATGTATATAAGACTTATCCGAATGGCTTTACGGCCTTAAAAAATGTGAATTTGAATATTGAACAGGGAGAATTCGTTGCGATTATCGGACTTTCGGGTGCCGGTAAATCAACTATTCTCCGCTGTATTAATCGTATGCATGATATACAGCAGGGAACACTTACCGTAGACGATGTTGATGTGGAGAGCCTTAGCGGTAAGGCACTGCGCCGTTTCCGCCGCAAGGTGGGAATGATTTTCCAGAGCTTTAACCTTGTATCAAGAAGCACGGTTATCAAAAATGTGCTGACAGCAGATGTGCCGGATATGCCATTCTGGAGAGTATTATTCGGAATATTTACCAAGGAACAGAAGATGAGGGCTTTAGAGAGCCTTGATAAGGTAGGTATCCTTGACAAGGCATATACAAGATGTGACCAGCTCTCGGGAGGACAGCAGCAGAGAGTTGCACTTGCAAGAACCTTAAACCAGAATCCTTCAATTATTCTTGCCGATGAGCCTGTTGCGAGCCTTGATCCGGTTACAGCACGTCAGGTTATGAGTGATTTCGTGAGAATCAACAAGGAATACAAGATTACCATTCTTCTGAACATACACCATGTTGACCTGGCACTCAACTACTGTGACCGTGTAATTGGCGTAAGAGCGGGAGAGATTGTTTTTGACGGACCTGCTTCAAGCATTACTCAGGAACAGCTTGACGAGGTGTACAATGGCACGGCGGTTCCTACTACAGAGAAGTCCGATAACTAGGAGGTGCGTTTATGAGTGAAGAGTATAAGGCACCTAAGGCTAAGGTCAAGCTTTTTGACCGCATATTCAAGCCGCAGGTTATCACTATCGCCAATGGACATACAACGGTAAGACCCAGAAGCAGAATGCCGCTCATACTTATTGTGCTGTTCATTGTGCTTTTCTGGGCATTTAAGATGACCGGCTTCAGCTTCGTTACGGTCTTTTCGAGAATAAATGAGCTTTTTGTAATTCTTGGCAAGATTTTCCATCCAAAGTGGAGCTTCTTTGGCAAGGTTATATCACCGCTTATCGACACTATAAAAATGTCCGTCTTAGGTACTGTTATAGGCTGTGCGGCTGCACTTCCCTTTGCGGTGCTTGCTTCAAGCAATATTATTCACAATCGTGTTGTTGTGAGCGTCATCAGATTTATACTGGCTCTTGTAAGAACGGTGCCTACACTTATTATTGCGCTGGTATGTGCGCTTATTTTCTCACTTGGAACATTTGCCGGAACACTTGCCATCGCGATATTTACATTCGGAGTTGTGGCTAAGATGCTTTATGAGAGCATAGAGACTATAGATATGGGTCCGTTTGAGGCTATGGAAGCGCTTGGCGCGAATAAATTTCAGGCTTTCTGGTCGGCATGTATTCCGCAGATTCTCCCTGTATATTTAAGCCACAGCCTTTACTGCTTTGAGATGAATGTAAGGGCCTCAGCAATTCTTGGATATGTAGGTGCAGGAGGTCTTGGAATAACTATCAATGAGCGTATCGGATGGCGCGATTACAATGGACTTGGAATGGTACTCCTTGCGCTGTTTGTGGTTGTTGTTGCGATTGAGTTTTTCAGTGAGTATCTGAGAAAGAAGCTCAGCTAAGTATTAGGAAAGCATGGAGATAGACATGGGTAAAAATAGAAAAAGTACTGTAAATAAAAAAGAAAATGCGGAAAGTATTTTGGATAGGGCTGAGAAGAAGGTGACGGTTCTTGAAATGTATGAAAGACAGCCTCACAAGTGGCTTCTGTATCTTGGAATAGTACTTGTAATTGCGGTTATAATCGGATGGTCGGCTTCTGATATACATTTTTCCGGAATGACAGCAACAGGTACGGAGGTTGCCAAGGGTGTTATGCATGGTGTGTTTCACCCGGATACCAAGCTAATGTTCGGTACAGGAGATTCCGATGTGCCGTATCTTCTGTTCCAGACGATAGCGATTGCCGTTCTTGGTACATTGTTCGGTGCGATACTGGCGATACCGTTTGCTTTTCTTGCATCGACAACGATAATGCCGAAGCCGGTGGCATACATTTTCAGGGTGTTTATCCTGCTTATCAGAACCATACCGAGCCTTGTATGGGCACTTATGTGGATAAGAGTTACAGGACCGGGTGCATTCTGTGGAGTTGTCACCCAGTCGGTATGTTCTATAGGAATGATATCCAAGATGTATATAACGGCGATTGAGGATCTTGATACCAAGATTCTGGAGAGCCTTGATGCCATGGGATGTACACCGTTCCAGAAGATTCGTTATGGTGTGCTTCCTCAGCTCACAGCGAGCTTCATATCGACAACAATATACAGATTTGACATCAATCTTAAGGATGCCACAACACTCGGTATTGTAGGTGCAGGTGGTATCGGAGCTTCGCTTATGCAGTGCCTTAACAGCCGTAGATGGGCTATGGTAGGAGCATTTATATGGGGACTTATGGTTCTTGTGCTCATCATTGAGTTTGCTTCCACCAAAATCAGAGGGAAGCTGGCAAGGGGATAGTAAAATATACAAATTTAATGGCAGATGACAGCAATGTTGTTTGCCATTTTTTTTGAAATATGGTAAAATTAGGACAATAAAAGGGTTGGGGGACAAAAATATGTTGAGAACGAGTTTTGCCGTTTTATATATAATTTTGACAGCATTACTTATTGGCTTCATTGTCAAGGCGGCAGGGAGCAGAAGTAAGATGGCCGGACCTGTAATTAAGGTGATATTTGCAGGGGCGATGACGGCACTGTTCTATGCACTTTATCTGTTAGCAGCGGGATATGGAAGGCAGCCGGCGTGCTTTTTGCTGGGAATGTATTATCTGAGTATTGACTGGCTGACATACTGGCTTACGGATTATGTGATGGAGTATACCGAGGTCAGGCTGGTTACAAGACTGCCCAGAGTTATTCTGTTTGTTATGATGCTGCTTGATTCCATAAGTATCCTGGTGAATAATTTTACCGGACATATATTTTCAATGATACAGTTATATGATGGGAGCAATGGGCAGTACTACTGGACATCGCAGCCGCATGGCTGGATGAGCATACATCTTGCGCTGTGCTATGTGATGGTCGCACTGACGTTTATCGCACTCATATATAAGACGATTGTGTCACCGAGATTTTACAGAAAGAAGTATGCGGTGATAGTCATTCTGCTTGCGGTGGCTATTATGGTGAATGCAGGATTTCTGTTCATCGGGCTTGAGATTGATTTTTCAGTGCTTTTTTATGCTGTAATGGGTCCCTTGGTAAGATATTTTACTTTTTATTACACCCCAAAAAATCTTGCGCTGAGGACGCAGTCATATGTTATTGAAGAGATCGGCAACGGCGTTATATGCTTTGATGTTGATGGAAGCTGTGTGTATGTTAACCTGGCCGCAAAGAAGCTTTTTACAAAGTGGAATGAGGGGGAAGATATTGACAGGATTGAGAAGCAGTATGTACGTTGGCGTGAGCAGAATCAAGGCAGGGACAGTGTGTACTGGGAGGACGAGCTGACAGTTGGCGGAGTTAAGCGTTTCTTTGGATTTGAGTATCGCAGCATGTACGATGAAGATGGGGCGTCAATCGGATGTTTTTTCAGAATAGAGGATAAGACGGAGGATATGAAGCGTCTTAGGGATGAAAAGTACCGTGCGACGCATGACCGGCTTACAGGGTTATATAACAGGGAGGGCTTTTTCGATGAGGCTGAGAGCTTTATCAGGGAGCATGCCGGTGAGAGCATGTATATGCTTGCTTCTAATATCAAGGATTTCAAGCTGGTGAATGAGCTGTTCGGCGATGATAAGGGTGATGAGATACTTGAAAAGGAAGCGAAGCTTCTAAAGGAAAATGGAGCAGGAAATTCTGTTCTGGGTAGGATTGCAGGGGACAGATTCGTACAGATTGTGCTTAAAAAGAATTTTGATGAGAAGCATCTGCTTGATAATATAAAAACATTGTGTTCATTGATGGAGGACAGAATATACAAGCTGCATGTGTATGCAGGTGTATATGAGATTAAGGATGTAAATGAGCCTGTTCAGACGATGTACGATAAAGCGAATATGGCAATTGAGAGAATAAAGGGAGACTATAATCAGGTCATTTCATATTATGATGAGGGCGATATGAAACGGCTGATGCATGAAAAGAGTATTGTTGCGGAATTCGATAAGGCATTGGAAAATGGGGAATTCTGTATGTATCTGCAGCCGCAGTTCGACAGCAGAGGTACACTTCTTGGAGCAGAGGCACTTGTAAGGTGGAATCATCCTAAGAGAGGTCTGCTGTATCCGGATTCATTTGTAGGGATACTGGAGAAGACGGGAATAATATATAAGCTTGACAATTTTATATGGGAGAAGGCGGCAGAGAAGATTAAGGAATGGAATGCTGCTGGATATGAGGATTACCACATTTCGATAAATATATCAGCCAAGGATTTCTATTATCTTGATTTATATAATGTGCTTACAGGCATCGTCAGAAAGTATAGTATAGCGCCTAAGCACCTTAATCTGGAGATTACGGAGACTGTCATAATGTCGGATGTAAAGATGCATATGGAAATTTTAGACAGGCTTCAGAAATTTGGTTTCCAGATAGAGATAGATGATTTCGGAAGCGGATATTCCTCACTTAATACACTTAAGGATATTAAGGCAGACCTACTCAAGATAGATATGTTATTTCTTCGTGAGACAGATAATCAGGAGCGGAGCAGGAAAATCCTTAAATTCATAATAACTATGGCTAAGGCACTCAATATGGATGTTATCACAGAGGGCGTGGAGACAGAAAAGCAGCTGGACTTTCTGTCCGGGATTGGTTGTGAAATGTTTCAGGGCTTCTATTTTTCAAAGCCGATACCTGTTGATAAGTTTGAGGATAAATATTTTCAAAGCTAAATACATAATGTAAAGAAACGGAGGCGGTATTTATGAAGTGTACGAGGATTCCTATGGAGGCAGAGGTAACGAAATACGAGCTTGGAAAGGGGTTAGAGGATGGCTTTGAGCTTTTCTCGGATATAGTCACGAAGGGCTGGATTATCACTGACAAGCTTTTAAAGGTTGTGCGCGATAATGGTTCGATTGTGTGTCCTTATATAAGACACAGAAGAGGAGTGACCTTTATTCAGGAGGGGGATTATGTGATTGTCGACTCAGACGGAACCAAGCAGGTTGTCGGAGGGGATAAGGTGTTCACAAGGTATAAACCTGTTGAGTAACATGTGATAAAAGACCGGCAGCGTCCATGGCGTATATGGGGGCTGCCGGTCTTTTTCTGTGTTGCGTGGGATTCGGGTATCAAAACATGCTACATACCTAGCTGTGTATAACGTATTATATTTATGCATATCAGCTCCATTGTCCGAAACTAAGATGTTCTAAGAACTCTGATAAAGGTATTCTATACGTTCGCCACCGAAGCAAAGCATACATCCTTGTATGCATTGCTTCTGAACCGGCATCCGTGCCGGTTCTGGCTAGGTGCTTAACAGAGTTCTAAGAACATCTAAGCTTCAGACAAAAGTCGTGATATGCATAAATATAATACGTTATACACTCAGAGAATAAACAGGCATGTTTTGACACCCGAATCCCTGCCGAATAATTGTCCGGCACATAGTAAAAAATTCTTTCTTGACAAAAACGGTTCTATTGGTATAATAAAAAAGCAATATGAAATTGATTTTCAAATTCGAATAAAATATACAGGATTGAGACTGATGTGGATATGTGGGGTTCAGGTTATGTGAGGGTTTCGCAATTACCTGCTTATTAATAATAGAAAGGATATTTTTATAATATGGACAGACTGCGTTCGCGAAAAAGGCTTGTACTTATAATATGTGCGCTTGCTGTGGGAATATGTGCTTTTGCCGCCGGATGTTCTAAGGGCAGCAGTGATAACAGCGGTGCTGCCGGTGGTGAATCCGGAAAAAAATTGAAGATTGTGGCGACATTATTTCCGCAGTATGATTTTGCAAGGCAGATAGCCGGCGATTATGCTGATGTGACGCTTCTTCTTCCTCCGGGGATGGAGAGCCATTCGTATGATCTGCGCCCGGCGGACATGATTGAGATACGGGAGAGTGATATGTTCATATACACAGGAAAGTATATGGAGGTATGGGCTCAGACGATAATAGACAGCCTTGATGACAGCGTTATGGTTGTGGATGTGTCCGATGGTATTACGCTTGAAAAGGAGGAGGACTATTTCGTGGATGAGCACATTGCTCATGAGCACATTACTCATGAGGATACGGATGAGGATGACGAACACGGTGCTCATGAGGATATGGATGAGGATGACGAACACGGTGCTCATGAGGATACGGATGAGGATGACGAACACGGTGCTCATGAGGATACGGATGAGGATGATGAACATGATTCGCACGCGGGTCACAGCCATTCCGGACATACACATGAGTATGACCCGCATATATGGACTTCTCCGGTATATGCCATGCAGATGGTTGAGAATATAGTTGATGCACTTATGGAGAAAGATCCGCAGCATGCGGAGGAGTATAGACAGAGAGCAGATGAGTATATAGACAAGTTAGCGGAAGTTGATGCAGCGTTCAGGCAGGTGAGCGAGGAGAGTGCTCGCAGGACGATATTTTTTGGCGGACGCTTTGCAATGACATATTTTGTAAGAGAGTACGATTTTGACTGTGTTTCGGCATATCATGACTGCTCAGCGGAGTCTGAGCCGTCAATAAGCAGTGTTATGATGATGATTGATGAGATAAAGGAGAGCGGGGCTAAGGCAGTATACTATGAGGAGCTTGCAGACCCGAAGGTGGCGAGGACGATTGCTGAGGAGACAGGAGTTAAGCTTCTCCTGTTACATTCAGCACACAATGTCAGCAGACAGGAATATGAGAATGGTGTGACATACCTTGATATAATGTGGAATAATGTGGAGAAGCTTAAGGAGGGACTTAACTGATGGCACAGCTAAGATGTGAAAATATAAGTGTTGGTTATGAGGACGGAATAGTGGTTTCGGATGTGAGCTTTGAGCTTAACAGAGGTGACTATGTATGTATAGTGGGTGAGAATGGAGCAGGAAAGAGCAGTCTCCTTAAGGGAATACTTGGACTTGCGAAGATACAGGGAGGAAAGCTTGAATATGGTGATGGGATGAGCAGAGCCGATGTAGGATATCTCCCGCAGCAGAAGGATTACCAGAAGAATTTCCCGGCTACGGTGAAGGAGGTAGTTATGTCCGGCTTCCTGAATAAGATGGGTTTAAGACCTTATTATAACAGGGTGGAGAAAGCCAAGGCTATGGAGATACTGAGTGATTTCGGTATGGCAGACTATGTGAGGGCTTCCTTCGGAAGTCTCTCGGGAGGACAGAAGCAGAGGGTGCTTCTTGCCAGGGCGATGTGCGCGACGGACAAGCTTCTGCTTCTCGATGAGCCGACCACAGGGCTTGATCCGGTTGCTACGGAGGAGCTCTATGAGCTGTTAAAGAGACTTAACAGGGAGAAAAAGACCACAATACTGATGGTATCGCATGACCTCAACAAGGCCGTGTCCGATGCGGGACTTATTCTCCATGTGAATAAGCGTTCAGGCTGCGGATATTTCGGACCGGCTGATAAGTATTTAGACAGCGAGGCGGCAAGGCATTTCCTTGGGCTTGATTATAAAAACAGCGAAGAGACAGACAGCACCGCTAAAGTGCCTATTGATAGGAATGAAAACAAAGCTAAGGACATGGATAAAAATACGGGTAAGAGTCTTTTGGATAAGGTGAAGAAGGGAGAACGCTATGTTTGATACAGTGAAGCTGTTATTTTCATACGATTTTATAGTGAGAGCCATGATTGCAGGCGGACTTGTTGCACTGTGCTGTGCGCTTCTCGGAGTCAGCCTTGTGCTCAAGAGATTTTCAATGATAGGTGATGGCTTGTCACATGTAGGATTCGGGGCTTTGTCCGTTGCTGCGGTTATGAATGTAGCACCTCTTGCAATCGCAGTTCCTGTTGTGATTGTTGCAGCTTTCTTCATATTGAAGCTTGGCAAGGACAGCAAGGTTCAGTCTGATTCGGCAATAGCGCTGGTGTCATCAGTTGCCATAGCAACAGGTGTCACTGTTACATCATTAAGCGGAGGGCTTAACACGGATGTATACAGCTATATGTTCGGAAGCATACTGGCCATGAGCAGGACTGACGTATATATAAGTGTCATATTGTCGGTGATTGTCCTGATACTGTTTTTTATTTTCTATCACAAGATATTTGCAATCACTTTTGACAGTGATTTTGCAAAAGCAACAGGAGTGAGGGCTGAGTTTTACAATATGCTCATAGCGGTACTCACAGCACTGACAATAGTAGTAGGAATGAGAATAATGGGCACAATGCTTATATCCAGCCTTATTATATTCCCGACACTCTCGGCAGGTGCAGTTGTGAAGGGCTTCAGAAAGGTTGTTATCATATCCGGTATAGTCTCTGTATTGTGTTTCTTTGTGGGATTATACAGCTCATACAGCTTCAATCTGCCCGTAGGTGCGAGCATAGTTCTTGCAAATTTCGTTGTTTTTTGTATACTTATGGTAGCAGGAAAGCTTATAAGAAAATAAATTTTGCCATGAGGAGGTCTGATTACGGAACGAATCTATGTTGCAATTGATTTAAAATCCTTTTATGCGTCAGTAGAGTGCAGAGAGCGTGGACTTGACCCGCTGACAACGAATCTTGTTGTGGCTGATGCAGGCAGGACTGAAAAGACAATATGCCTTGCTGTCTCTCCATCCCTTAAGGCCTATGGGATACCGGGGAGAGCAAGGCTTTTTGAGGTTGTGCAGAGGGTACGCGAGGTCAACAGGGACAGGGCGCGCAGGTTGGGAAGCGGCAGACATTTTACAGGTGAATCCGTATTTGCACCGGAGCTTCAAGAAAACCCAAGTCTTAAGGTTGGGTATATTGCGGCACCTCCGAGGATGGCGTACTATATGGAATACAGCACAAGGATATATCAGATATATCTTAGATACATTGCACCGGAGGACATACATGTGTATTCCATCGATGAGGTGATGATTGACATTACCGAATACGTGAGAATGTATAAGCTGACGGCAAGGGAGCTTACAACGAAGCTGATACATGAGATTAAGTCGGAGACAGGCATAACCGCTGCTGCGGGAATAGGGACTAATCTGTATCTGTGCAAGGTCGCAATGGACATAGTTGCCAAGCATGCGCATCCCGATGAGGAGGGAGTGCGGATTGCACAGCTTGATGAGCTGAGCTACCGCCGTCTGCTGTGGGGACATACACCGTTGACGGATTTCTGGCGCGTCGGTCGCGGATATACGAAAAAGCTCAATGAATACGGAATGTACACGATGGGTGATGTAGCAAGGTGCTCCATCGGGAAGAAGGATGAGTACTATAATGAGGATTTGCTCTATAAGCTGTTCGGAGTGAATGCGGAGCTTCTAATAGACCACGCGTGGGGCTATGAGCCGTGCACGATGGCGGATATCAAGTCCTACAGGTCTGAGACGAACAGTGTGAGTGAGGGGCAGGTGCTTTCATGTCCGTACACTGCGGACAAGGCAAGGCTCATTGTCAAGGAAATGACGGATGGGCTGGTGCTTGGACTTGTGGATAAACACCTTGTCACGAACCAGCTTGTACTCACCATCGGCTATGACGTTGAGAATCTCACCAATCCGGAGATTGCCAGAAAATATAAGGGTCAGATTGTGTTAGACGGCTACGGAAGAAGGATACCAAAGCATGCACACGGAACACAGAATCTTGCACACAGGACTTCCTCAACGAAGCTGATTATAGACGCAATGATGGAGCTTTTTGACAGGATAATCAACAGAAATCTTCTTGTGAGGAGAATAAATGTGGTTGCCTGCAAGGTGGTAGATGAGAGTCTTGCGGATGATGAGCCGGAATTTACACAGCTTGATTTGTTTACCGACTATGAGAAGCTTGAGCGTGAGAAGGAGCAGGAGAAGAAGCAGCTTGCCAAGGAGCGTCAGATGCAGCAGGCGGTACTCGACATCAAGAAGAAATTCGGCAAAAATGCCATATTAAAGGGCATGAACCTTGAGGATGGCGCGACGGCGATATCGCGTAATGGTCAGATCGGAGGTCACAGGGCATGAATGAGGGCAGCTTTCAGGGGGAAATAAGTGAGGAATTCTATAAGAATGTGGCAGGCAGCAGCAGATATGACGATATAATAGATATGCCACATCATGTGTCAAGGGACAGACCTCACATGCCGATAGCGGACAGAGCCGCCCAGTTCGCTCCGTTCGCGGCGCTCACAGGGCATGATGAGGAGGTTAGGAAAACACAGGAGAGGGTGAAGCTTGCAATCGATAATGAGATAGAGCATGAGAGAAGCAACGAATAGATAACAGTGTGTCAAAACATGCCAATCTAATTTGTGAGTGTATAACGTATTATATTTATGCATATCAGCTCCATTGTACGAAGCAGGATATTCTAAGAATTCTGATAAAGGTTTCTTGCGTCCGCGTAATTTAGTTATTTTGTGAAATGTAGTATGCAAGGAGAAGGTCCACCATCCTGCCATAGCTCTTTACGCCGTCAGACTGTGCATTCGCCACGAGATAGGCGTTGTTTACAGCGTCTGCCACCTCTGCAACAGGGGTTCTGTATTTATCCCAATATCGGCTGTCATACAGATAATCGCGCATAAGCTGTATGTCCATGCTCTTGTACAGCTCAGTGTAGACTGCCGCTCCGCAATTAGAGTAGACTGAGTTAAGAACGTATGAGAGTGCATTTAAAATTCCGCTGTACTTAAGGTTCACATTGTCTGAGTGTATGCAGGCAAGGTATGCAATGAAGCCCGCTTCATCCTCGCGCATGAAGCCACGAAGGTGTGATAGCTCATGGCATATAGTGTCTGCCTTCACATAGTCCGGAACATCATTGTTGTAGTTAGCTTCAATGGTGAAGGAGTACACTCCGGTTATAAATTCGTAGGACATTACCTTTGAGAACAGAACAGGCTTAGCATTAGGATAGTACCCATTGAGCACAGGGTATATGGTTCCGAGATTGTTCATAGCCTTGACTGCTTCAGCAACGGTGTCGGTGTTATCAAGTGAAAATATGCTTCCGTAGTGTGTTCCATCCTCATCATCCGGAACCTCAATGGTATCTATATATGGGACAAGCGCATTTGCCTCGGCTATGAGGGACTGACACAGACTGGTCAGAACATCCGTCGGCTGCCTGGCTACAGTAAGACCTGAATAGTAGGAAAACGGTCTTCTGTGGTAGTTGACTCCGCAGTTGAGAGTGAACAGTGTAAGGACGGTGAGCAACAGTGCAAATACGCCTGCGAACAGAGTCAATATTCTTTTTGCCCTCTTCTTTATTATAAGGTAAACGATTCTGAAAATAATCCAGAACAGTAATGCTATTCCCAATATTATAAGAAGCTCATACAGTGAAAACGGAAGGAAGCCAACAAGCCTTCCGACTGTGGCTACCAGAAATTTATATATGTGTGTTGAGTACCATTCGGCAAATGCTGTACTTTTCCGCGCAGCTATATTAAGAGAGCCTGTTATGACAAGCAGAAGGAGCATGTATATGCAGTAAAATATTTTTTTTCGTGTAAAAAAGCTTTTAAGGCTGAATTTTTTATGCTCAGTCATAAACAGGAAACCTCCGTAAATTAATTATTGTAGATGTTGAAGAGCATCTAAGCTTCTTCTAAAAGTCGTGTTATGCATAAATATAATAAACACGCTAAGTTTATGGAGCTTGTTTTGTCCCACGACATCATTCTCATAAATTTAATTATAAGTTTGGAGTGAAAAAAGTAAAGGATAATTACGATAAAATTAATAAGGCAGAAGGTGTGATAATGGTTATATTGTATTATAGACAGATAGGATTTGTTTTGATAAAATTAAATTAGCTTCAGGAAGAAGGGGAGCTGTTCGGATAGTCTGATTTACCGGGTGCCGGTTTGAAAGGAGGCGGTGGTATATGAATGACAATATTTTAAGAAGCCGCAGAATACTGATTAAGAGAACAGAGGACGGAATGCTGCTTGCAGATACCAGAATAATAAGATTCATCAAGGACAGGAATATATGCTATATCAGTGCCGACAGCATAGCACAAAAGGGGAACTATAATGTAACGGTTTTGATTTTCGGACCGGATAAGCTGTATGAGTATGAGGGAAATCTTACAGGCGCAGTTATAGATAATGAGATGGTTGTACTTCTTGGAAGGCACAGGGAAAAGGAAAATCGCAGGAAACGAAGATATAAGCTTCTTACAAAGGGAATTATCACGGAGCTGTGTTTCGGGGACAGAGAGGTGCGGCTCAACAAGCCGATGAAGCTTATGACCGTGAATATGAGCTCAGATGGAATACTTGTCAAAATGGACAGCGGAAGCTTCGAGAAGGGAGACTGCTTCCGCATGGTGATAAATGTGGAGAACAGGGCACTTATTTTCTATTGCAGTGTCGTTAGAAAACAGAATGATAATATGCTGACTGAGGAATATGGCTGCAGAATAGAGGGGACTCAATTTGAAAATGAAAATGAAAAATTTACACAAGCTGCCAATTGAATATCTGTGGGAGGGACTTGTGCTTAAGGATAACATTTATGACAGTACAGGTTACACACTGTTGATTCCAAAGGGAGAGGTGTTGACTGGTGAAAAGCTGAGAAAGCTGTATAATTTCAATAAGGGAGACAGAAATATAACGGTTCATGAGGAAGGCTTTTATGATATTATTGCCAGTGAACATATGCTGCCTGAGAAAAGACAGGAGCTTCTGGAAAAGCTTTCCGGCTACAGCAGTCTTACGGATAATGTCAATGGCATGCTGCATAATATAGATATAGGGATTGAAGCTGATGAGATTGACAAGCTTGTAGACAATATATCGGATAAGCTTATCAAGATAGACCCTGTCACAATCTTCTCATGCATCAATTTCCCAAGACCGATGGATGAGGGTCTGCAGAGACATTCACTGAATGTTGCGCTTATGAATGCTTTGATGGGTAAGTGGCTTGGACTGCCGGAGGATGATGTCAGGACGCTGGTGCTTGCCGGGCTGCTGCATGATGTAGGAAAGACGAAGATACCTGAGGAAATAATCAATTCACCGCGGAGGCTGACATCGGCTGAATATAATATCGTCAAGCTTCACCCGGTATTTTCTTATGAGATGCTTGGCAGTCAGTTCGGGGAGACTGTGCGTGACATTGCAAGACACCACCATGAGAAGCTTACAGGGGACGGATATCCGGATGGACTTAAGGGGGATGAGATATCGCTTTTAACCAGAATAACCACTCTTTCGGATATATATGACGCGATGGTTGCTAAGAGAACCTATAAGGAGGCTAACCTTGCATTTGATGTGTTCGATATGCTGTACAGGGATGAGTTTAAGGGGCTTGACAGGAAGCTTGTGATGATTTTTCTTAAGAACCTGAGAAAACGTTATGTATCGAAGAAGGTACTTATGTCCGATGGGAAGATTGGTTTCATAAGATTCATCCCCGGAAATGATGCGAGTCATCCGATTGTTGAACAGGGGGAAAGGCTGAGCCAGACAGATGATAACTGGTACTGTAAGGAAATTATAACCATGTAGAAAAAGAAATTTTCTACAATTTCCTTTAACATTGTTACCATGCACATAAGAATATTAACCCGGATTTAACTATGGCTTTATATTTTTAATGCACAAATTTACATTTTTCAAATGTTATAAAGCAAGCCATATAATTGAATACACAATTAAGACAATATATTTTGAAAGCCCCCTGAGGGTTTTGCTGAGAGTTATTATGTATCATTTTTTTCTTTGCAAAATCTTCAAGGGGCTATTGTTTTGTTTGATATTGGAATTTAATTATAATAATATCCTACGAAATATCAGACAATACATATTACAATAATATAATATCAAATAATCAGACAATATTAAGAAAATAAATATTTACAAGGAAATAAAATAAGTGTATATTAAGTACAAGTTTTTCAAGGAAAATAAAAGGAGGTTTTGTATGAGCAATGTATGTGAGGTGAAACCATCAATATACAGCCCGGATTTTGAACACGATAACTGTGGTATAGGTGCGATTGTCAATATCAAGGGCGTTAAGACACATCAGGTTGTTGAGAATGCCCTGAGAATTGTTGAGAATCTTGAACACCGTGCAGGTAAGGATGCGGAAGGCAAGACCGGTGATGGTGTAGGTATTCTGCTCCAGATATCCCATAAATTCTTTTCCAAGGCTGCCAAGTCACTCGGAATCAATATAGGTGGGGAGAGAGAATATGGTGTCGGTATGTTCTTTTTCCCACAGGATGAGTTCAAGCGCAATCAGGCTAAGAAGATGTTCGAGATTATTACCCAGAAGGAAGGTCTTGAACTATTAGGCTGGAGAGAGGTTCCGACTAATCCTGATGTATTAGGCTCTAAGGCAATTGCGTGCATGCCTAGTATCTGGCAGTGTTTTATAAAGAAACCGACAAGAATGGCAAAGGGACTGGATTTTGACAGAAGGCTTTATGTAGTGAGAAGAGTGTTTGAGCAGAGTAATGATAATACATATGTCGCTTCTTTATCGAGCAGAACAATTGTCTACAAGGGGATGTTCCTTGTTGGACAGCTTAGAACCTTCTTTGATGATTTGAACAGTCCTGATTATGAGACTGCGATAGCTACGGTACATTCACGCTTCAGTACCAATACAAATCCTAGCTGGCAGAGAGCTCATCCGAACAGGATAATCGTACATAACGGTGAGATAAATACCATCCGCGGCAATGCCGATAAGATGCATGCGCGTGAGGAATCCATGGAGACTAAGTATTTTGAGGGAGAGATGAGCAAGGTAACTCCTATTGTAAATCAGGAAGGCTCAGACTCGGCGATGCTTGACAATACGCTTGAGTTCCTTATGATGAGTGGTCTTGAACTTCCTCTTGCGGTAATGATACTTATTCCTGAGCCTTGGATTAACAATCAGAGCATGAGCCAGAAGAAGAGGGATTTCTATGAATATCATGCTACAATGATGGAGCCGTGGGACGGACCTGCTTCCATTCTTTTCTCAGACGGAGATATCATGGGAGCGGTGCTTGACAGGAATGGTCTTCGCCCATCACGTTACTATATAACTAATGATGACCAGCTTATTCTCTCATCCGAGGTTGGTGTGCTTGATATTCCTACATCAAATATTAAGGTGAAAGAGAGATTAAGACCGGGCAAAATGCTTCTGGTGGATACGGTAAAGGGAGAGGTTATAGATGACGATGAGCTCAAGGAGAAATACGCTTCAAAAAGACCGTATGGCGAGTGGCTTGACAGCAATCTTGTAATGCTCAAGGATTTAAAGATTCCGAACCAGAGAGTTGAGGAGTATTCCAAGGAGGAGCGGGCTAAGTTACAGAAGGCATTCGGCTACACCTACGAGGATTTCAGGACATCGATTCTGCCTATGGCACTTGGCGGAGCTGAGCCTATAGCAGCAATGGGAGCCGATACTCCGCTTGCGGCACTTTCAACTAAGACGGTTCCTCTGTTTAATTATTTTAAACAGCTCTTTGCACAGGTTACGAATCCTCCTATCGATGCACTCAGAGAGAAGATAGTTACATCGACTACAATGTATCTGGGAGCTGATGGAAATATCCTTGAGGAGACGGCGAGAAATTGTCAGGTATTAAGAGTCAACAATCCGATACTTACCAATACGGATTTGTTAAAGATTAAGAATATGAATCAGGAGGGCTTCAAGGTTGCGGTTCTTCCTATTATATATTACAAGAATACATCTATGGAGAAGGCAATCGACCGTCTCTTCGTTGAAGCCGACAGACATTACCGTGATGGAGTGAATATATTCATTCTTTCGGACAGAGGAGTTGACGAGAATCATGTAGCAATACCGTCACTGCTTGCTGTATCGGCAATGCAGGACTATCTTGTAAGAACCAAGAAGAGAACCAAGGTTTCGGTTATCCTTGAGTCCGGTGAGCCTAGAGAGGTACATCATTTCGCAACACTCTTAGGCTTCGGTGCGAGTGCAGTCAATCCATATCTTGCGCTTGACAGCATAAGGGAGCTTATAGACCTTGGAATGCTTAACAAGGATTACTATGCGGCAGTCGATGATTATAATAAGGCGATTCTTGGCGGTATCGTAAAGATTGCATCTAAGATGGGTATATCTACAATACAGTCATATCAGGGCTCCAAAATCTTTGAGGCAATCGGTATTGACAAGAGCGTTATGGACAAATATTTTACCAACACGGTGAGCCGTGTGGGTGGAATCACACTTAAGGATATCGAGAATGATATCAATGCAAATCATGACAGAGCTTATGACCCGCTTGGACTTCAGACGGATACCACCTTTGACAGTGCAGGCAGCCATAAGTTCAGAAGCGGTAAGGAGGAGCACCTCTACAACCCTCAGACAATCCATCTTCTCCAGCTTGCCACAAGAAACGGAGATTATGCTGCCTTCAAGGAATACTCCAAGCTTATCAATGAGGAGCTTGAGCCAATCAATCTGAGAGGTCTTATGGATTTTAAGTATCCTGAGAAGGGAATCTCTATAGATGAGGTAGAGAGCGTAGATTCTATCGTGAGACGTTTCAAGACAGGAGCTATGTCTTACGGCTCTATATCCCAGGAGGCACATGAGGCAATGGCAATCGCCATGAACACACTTCACGGAAAGTCCAACTCAGGTGAGGGCGGCGAGGATATTGAAAGACTTACAATCGGACCGGACGGACTCAACCGCTGTTCGGCAATCAAGCAGGTAGCCTCGGGACGTTTCGGAGTCACATCGAGATACCTTGTGAGTGCCGATGAGATTCAGATTAAGATGGCACAGGGTGCTAAGCCGGGTGAGGGTGGACATCTTCCGGGTGGGAAGGTATATCCTTGGATAGCTAAGACAAGACATTCAACGTCGGGTGTTGGTCTTATATCACCGCCACCACATCACGATATCTATTCGATTGAGGATCTGGCACAGCTTATCTACGACCTTAAGAATGCCAACAAGAAGGCGCGTATATCCGTAAAGCTTGTATCGGAGGCAGGAGTCGGAACCGTAGCGGCAGGTGTTGCTAAGGCGGGAGCACAGGTTATCCTGGTATCGGGCTATGACGGAGGTACAGGTGCGGCACCAAGAAGTTCCATTCACAACGCCGGGCTTCCTTGGGAGCTTGGACTTGCCGAGGCACACCAGACACTCATAATGAACGGTCTTAGAAACAAGGTTGTTGTCGAGACGGACGGCAAGCTTATGACAGGACGCGATGTTGCGGTAGCATGCCTTTTAGGAGCTGAGGAATTTGGATTTGCAACGGCACCGCTTGTAACTCTTGGCTGTGTGATGATGAGAGTATGTAATCTGGACACATGCCCTGTAGGTATTGCTACACAGAATCCTGAGCTTCGAAAGAGATTCACAGGTAAGCCTGAGTATGTGATGAACTTTATGAGATTCGTTGCACAGGAGCTTCGGGAATACATGGCTAAGCTTGGCTTTAAGACTATCGATGAGATGGTGGGAAGAACAGATATGTTATATCAGGCTAAGGACGGCAGCGGTGTCAAGAAAGGAAGGATTGACCTTTCGGTAATTCTTGATAATCCTTATGCAGGCAAGGAAAAGATTGACTATCTTCACAAGAATGTATATAACTTCGAGCTTGAAAAAACTCTTGATGAGAAGGTTCTGTTAAAGAAGCTTGGGCAGGCTCTTGAGAAGAAGCAGAAGAGAAGCATAGAAATAGATGTAAAGAACACAGACCGTTCATTCGGTACTATGTTCGGCTCTGAGATTACAAGACTCTACGATGACACACTTCCTGAGGATACCTTCACTATAATGTGCCATGGCGCGGGCGGACAGAGCTTCGGAGCATTTATCCCTAAGGGACTTACAATGTGCCTTGAGGGAGACAGCAATGACTACTTCGGCAAGGGACTTTCAGGAGGAAAGCTTGTGGTATATCCACCTACCGGTTCAGAATTTAAGCAGGATGAGAATATCATCATCGGTAATGTGGCTCTCTATGGTGCAACGAGCGGTGAGGCGTATATAAACGGTGTCGCCGGTGAGCGCTTCTGCGTCCGTAATTCCGGTGCAAAGGCGGTTGTTGAGGGTGTGGGTGACCATGGCTGTGAGTACATGACCGGTGGACGGGTAGTTATCCTTGGAAAAACAGGGAAGAACTTCGCCGCAGGTATGAGCGGTGGTATTGCTTATGTGCTTGACGAGGACAGCAGTCTTTACAAGAAGCTTAACAAGGAGCTTGTATCGACTGAGGAAGTGACGGACAAGTATGATGTATTAGAGTTAAAGGAAATGATACAGCAGCATGTAGCATACACCAACTCTATAAAGGGTAAGCAGATTCTTGACAATTTCGGAGACTATCTTCCTAAGTTCAAGAAGATTGTACCTCATGACTATAAGAGAATGATGCAGAGAATCGTTCAGATGGAAGAGAAGGGTCTTTCAAGTGAGCAGGCACAGATTGAAGCATTCTATGCTAATAAAGCAGCGAAGTAAGGAGGGAAATTCATGGGAAAGCCGACAGGATTTTTAGATTATGAGAGAGTTGACAGCGAGGCTGTCAAGCCAAAGAACAGAATAAAGAATTTCAATGAGTTTCACACTCCGCTCACCATTGAGGAGCAGAGGCAGCAGGCGGCACGGTGCATGGATTGCGGGGTTCCGTTCTGCCAGTCGGGTAAGCTGTTAAAGGGGATGGTGTCAGGCTGTCCTCTCAACAATCTGATACCTGAGTGGAATGATCTTCTCTACAGTGGCAATCTTCACAGGGCATATAACAGGCTTGCTAAGACAAGCAATTTTCCTGAGTTTACTTCAAGGGTATGTCCGGCACTGTGTGAGGCGGCATGTACCTGCGGACTTAACGGTTCGCCGGTGAGTACAAAGGAGAATGAAAAGACAATCATTGAGAACGCATTTGAACAGGGCTATGTGGCACCTAATCCGCCTAAGGTAAGAACCGGCAAGAGGGTTGCCGTTATCGGCTCAGGTCCGTCCGGACTTGCCACAGCAGACCTCTTAAACAAGAGAGGACATAAGGTGACTGTATTTGAGCGTGCCGACAGGGTTGGAGGACTTCTTCGTTACGGTATTCCCAACATGAAGCTTGAGAAGCACATCATTGACAGAAGAATCAATATCATGGAGGCGGACGGGATAGAGTTCGTCACCAATGCCAATGTCGGTGAGAATGTGAAGGCGGCTAAGGTGTTAAAGGACTATGACGCAGTTGTTCTCTGCTGTGGTGCAGCCAATCCAAGAGACATAAATGCACCGGGAAGGGATGCACAGGGAATATACTTTGCGGTGGATTACCTTACATCCGTGACGAAGAGCCTGCTTGATTCTGATTTAGCGGATAAGAAGTATATCGACGCTAAGGGCAGGAAGGTGGTTGTTATCGGAGGCGGAGATACAGGAAATGACTGTGTCGGAACATCAATACGTCTTGGCTGTGCTTCTGTTGTACAGCTTGAGATGATGCCTAAGCTTCCGGATACACGCGCTGAGAACAATCCATGGCCGCAGTGGCCTAGAGTCTGCAAGACGGATTATGGTCAGGAGGAGGCAATCGCGGTATTCGGAAAGGATCCTAGATTATATCAGACCACCGTCAAGGAGTTCATAAAGGACAAGAACGGAAAGCTCTGTAAGGTAAAGTGTGTGAAGCTTGAGTCGAAGAAGGACGAAAAGACAGGGCGCATGATGATGGCGGAGGTAGCCGGAAGTGAGTTCGAGCTTGAGGCAGACCTTGTACTTATCGCGGCAGGTTTCCTGGGCACCCAGAAGTATGTTGCCGACGCATTCGGTGTGACGCTCAATGCACGAACGAATGTCGATACGGCACCGGGAAAGCATGCGACCAATGTCGACAAGGTATTCACCGCCGGAGATATGCACAGAGGCCAGTCTCTTGTTGTGTGGGCAATCCGCGAGGGTCGCGACGCCGCAAAGGAGGTTGACGAGTACCTGATGGGATATACGAATCTGCAGTAAGTATGCAGTGATTGTGTTATTGCGGGATTTCATTTATCAAAAAGAGTAATAAAAGAGTAATAAAAGAGTAATAAAAGAGCTGTAGCCTGTGGGAGATTTAGTGTCCGGCGGGTTACGGCTCTTTTAGCTTCATGTGTACAATATGTTATCGTTGTTTTGCGCTGTGTATTGTGACCGGAAGTTCTGCGGGCAATGTCCGGTGTAACTGTGATGGACGGGACGCATTGTAGAGTATACCAAGCTTATGATAAAGTAGCCACATAATAGTCAAATGTTTTATAGAATGTAAAGCCGTTGCCTGTGTAGGCGTGGATTGCGGCTGTATTGCTGCCCGATACCTGCAATAGAAGCTTCTTTTGAGGAAAGTCGGCGGCTGCGGTGTCTATGAGCAGCCCGGCAAAGCCTTGTCCGCGGTATTTTTTGTTGGTATAGACATTGGCAATGTTCACGTAGTCACTGCACTCTGACACGGTACATTTAGAAGCACTCCTGCCGTCACAGAAGAGGCGGTAGGTGTGGTGTCCGGGCGTCCTGTGGGAGGTGCGGGTGATGGATATGGAAGGCCGGGAGAATATCGGTGCTGATTTTGAAGCTGATGTATTTACGTTCCGGATGTTGATGTTAGGTGTCTGCTGTGTGGATGAAGGCTCCATTGAAATATAATTATCATTGTAGGACTTCCTTGTCATAAAATGTTCGCTGTGTGAGTAGATAAAGCCACAGCTCCCGGCAAAATATTCGTTGCTGCCGACTAACAGGACACGAACCTTGTCAGAAGAATCTGTATTTTCGTCATTGTGACCTGTGGATGTATCAATATCGCCGGCTATGTCAATGCGGTCTGTGACTGTATCAGTACTGCCGGCTGGGGCATAGTCGGTTCTGTTTTTCGTATAAACAGCTTCGATGACTGATAACATCTGCATTACAAGCATGCGCCCCAGACCATGGCGTCGGTATTCAGGGGCGATGAGCACGGACAACTCATGCGTGAGTGTGCCGTCATTATCATAATATGTGAATGCAGTGCAGCAGCCGATAAGACAGTGTGCGCTGTTTATAAGGTAGAGCGCCGGCACGTTATCATCCTCAAATAATTCAATTCCGCTGTTATGGAGCAGCACGGGCTGAAGGCGTGAGCTTATGATGTCCGGCTCGCGGTCAAAATCAATATATGGTTCATAAGCTTCGGATGCTGCTTCGGAGCAGTTATCTATAAAGGCTTCTATATCTGAAAGTGTGAGTTTGTATTTTTTTTGCATGGTAATCTCCGTTTATACACATTATGTGTGTTCTGTTTTGAGCAGACCGGTATGTAAGGAAGATACTTCTCTTGTCATTGCTGCAGTTTTGTTGTATATTATTTCTATTCGGGGCAGTTTCATGTACCCGTATAGGACAGGAATATTATAAGTCCAACCAAGGGAGGATGCAATGGCTAATAAAGTATTAAAAAGAAGTGAGACAGACAGGAAATACACATGGAGACTTGAGGATATTTATCCGGATGCTGCCGCTTGGAGAGAGGAGTATGCTGAGGCACTTAAGGTTGCTGAGGAGATAGAGGGCTATAAGGGTAAAATCGGTGAGAGCAGTGCCAATATGCTTGCAGTGTTCAAGCTTGATGACAAGCTCACGAATTTACTTGACCGTATCTACTGTTATGCACATCAGCTCTATGATCAGGATACAGCCAATCCGGAGTCACAGGCACTTTCAGGCGAAGCTGAAAATATTATGGTAAAGACAGGTGAGCTGCTGTCTTTTATAAGTCCTGAGATGCTCACCATAGATGATGCGGTTGTCGACAGATATATGAGTGAGTGTGAGGAGCTTAAGCTCTACGCAAAGAAGTGGGAGTATATTTCAAGAAGAAAGCCGCATGTGTTATCGCCTGATATGGAGGCTGTATTAGCTTCAGCTGAGGATGTTCTTGGAGGACCAAAGAAGGTTTTCGGCATGTTTAACAACGCTGATGTCAGGTTCGGAACAATAAAGGATGAGAATGGCGAGGACGTAACATTAACACATGGAAGATACGGAATTTTCATAAGAAGCAATGACAGGAGAGTACGCAAGGATGCTTTCACCCGGATGCACGGCGCATACAAGAATTTTGAAAATACTATAGCTGCCAATTATGAAGCTCTGGTGAAGGGTGATATGTTCTCAGCAAAGGTGAGAAAATACAACTCAAGCATTGAGTCATATCTGTTTGACGGAAATATTCCAATCTCAGTATATGACAATCTTATCGACACAATCCATGAGGGGCTTCCTCTTATGCACCGCTATGTTAAGCTCCGCAAGAAAGCACTCGGCGTGGATGAGCTTCACATGTATGATGTGTACACTCCTATGGTGAAGGATTTTGATATGCATATCTCATTTGAGGAGGCAAAGGAAATCGTAAAGAAGGGCGTTGCACCTCTTGGAAAGGATTACATAGAGCTTCTTGATAAGGGCTTCAACGGCGGCTGGATTGATGTATATGAGAATGAGGGAAAGAGAAGCGGAGCTTACTCATGGGGACCTAACGGTGTACACCCTTATGTGCTTTTAAATCATCAGAACAACTTAGATTCAATGTTCACTCTTGCACATGAGATGGGACATGCGCTTCACAGCTACAAGTCAAATTCTACACAGCCTCTTGTATACGCTGCGTACAGAATCTTTGTCGCTGAGGTTGCTTCGACATGTAATGAGGCACTCCTCAATTTCTACCTTATAGATAATGCGAAGGATAAGAATGAGAAGGCATACCTCATCAATCATTTCCTTGACAGCTTCAAGGGAACCGTATACCGCCAGACGATGTTCGCTGAGTTTGAAAAGAAGGCACATGAGATGGCGGAGCAGGGCAGGAGTCTCACAGCAAAGTCTCTTAACGAGATGTACTATGAGCTCAACAAGGAGTACTTCGGACCGGATATGGTGGTCGATAAGGATATTGAGGTTGAGTGGGCAAGAATACCTCACTTCTATACACCATTCTATGTATACCAGTATGCTACGGGCTTCTCGGCAGCAGTTGCGATAGCATCAATGATTCGCAGGGAGGGACAGCCGGCAGTTGACCGCTACATGAAGTTCTTATCAAGCGGCGGTTCAGATTACCCAATCGAGCTTTTAAAGATTGCGGGCGTGGATATGTCTAAGCCGGATGCCATCAAGACAGGTCTTGATGTATTTGCCGGACTTCTCGATGAGATGGAGAAGCTGTTAGCATAGCCTTATGGGACAGGGGTCAGACCCCATGTCCCAGTTCTGGGACACGGGGTCTGACCCCTGTCCCAAACAATTATGCTAATAGTTAAAACAATTCGGTAATTTCAAAAAATATAAAAAATTTTAATTTTAGGTATTGACTTTCACAGGGACTTATAGTATTATACTTAATGTCCTTGTGAGAGCAACATCTTACAAAGCACAATGCGCGAGTGGCTCAGCGGTGGAGCACCTCCTTGCCAAGGAGGGGGTCGCGGGTTCGATTCCCGTCTCGCGCTTTCTTTTATTTTATCCCCGGTAGATTCTACCGGGGATTTTTAATTACTTAAAAACGTCTTCTATACCAAAAACAACATATCCATTTTTTAACCCATATCCATTCATAACATAATTGATTTTATATAAATACTCATCAATCTCATGGTGATGGGCAACTCCTTTATCGTCCACAACAACAAATTCTATAAAATCACCACGCTGAAAACCTCTATCATTTTTTCTGATTTCAAAATTTTTTTCGCCAGTAATAATTGCATTTGCAAATTCTTCTTTTATTCTTAATTTATGTCGTGCACGTTCAGCCATCTTAAAATCATCTCCTCTAACACTTATTTCAAATCCTGATTTTTTCTAATCTCTTTATCTTCTAAATATAATCAAACTTATGTCGCCGGGCTACAGTCCGGCAGGTTTCTTTTATTACATTTCTTTGTCTATCTGTTTCCGCTTTCTTAAGAAGTTCCTGTTTAAATTCTTCAAGTATCTGTTTTTGTGCATTATATAATTCTCTATTCAATAATATCACCTCACTTTACGTTCAGAATTAAAAATATACATCCTAGAAATAATAAAAAAAATCCTATCCATACTACAAGACCGTCTATTGTACACTCAAAGAAATCACACAGCCTATCAATAATACTCTTCATTATAATTACCTCACTCTAAAAGCTTCCTGAATCATATCTCTCAAATAAGTGATATCATTCCCGGAGCTTATAATGTAAAACTTCTCCGTAGTCCTGATCTCTGCATGTCCCATTAAATCAGATATGATTTTAGTAGGTACTCCGTTCTCATGCAGGGTAGTAGCGAACGTCTTTCGGATGAGGTGCGAATTGAACGGAAGTACATCACACAGCTCATTGAGCCGGGAAATCGTCCTCTCAATGCTCTTACTCAGGATGGTATCAGCACCATCATAAGCGATATGTTTATCCTCATATTTCTGTTGCGTATGATATTCCTTAAGCTTCAGGAGAATATACACCGCTTCATTTACAAGCGGTATATACCTAACACCATGAGGGGTTTTTGTTGTGTCCTGGTCATGATAGGCGATAACTCCGACACGATTTCCAGAATCATCACGCTCATAACTCTTTGTTTGAGTGGTATGTACATATAGTTTTCGTGCATTGAAATCTATGTCATTCCATGTGATACTTGCCAGTTCGCCTATGCGTAATCCGAGATAGAAGTTAAGGCACACGCATAGACTTGCCGACCTCTTTTCCGGGTAAATATTATCATTAAGCACCGCATTGATGATGGCGGTTCTATCTGTTGAGCTGATACAGTGCTCAATTTTTGTATTCTTTTTAATATTACCTTCCGCTATATACCTTTTCACAACAGCCCAGTTAATAGGCTTAGCATATCCTATGTTACATTCATAGGCGTATTGCATAGAATTGTTTATTATCTGGTATATCCGATTAAATTCCTTTTGAGTGATATTCTTATATTTTATAAGGATATCGTTTAAAAACTGATATATGTAAACATCATTGAGCTGGTGTACCGGCATATCAGTTATCGCATTATTAGCATAATACTTGTTATATGTACACTCAATCCGGTCTACGGACTGAGGTTTTATTGCATTGATTTTAGTAAGAAACCAGCCGTCATAAACCAGCTTGAAACTTACCTGTTTATCAGCCGGGACATCGGTAATAATGCCCTTCTCATAGCCGATAGTGAGCCATTCATTTTCTAACATTAAAATTCCCCCTTTAAAAATCGAAAGATATCAGTTTACCACCGAATTAACTGCAGGGTGGAAGCTGTTTTTTATAAAGATTGGCTTTGAGCTGCTGCGCCTGCAAGGCGCTACAGCTCAAAACCATAATTCTCTTTATAAAAATTATTCAGCTTACCAACCCATGAGGTCATATTCCAGTTAAATTCTACAGGGATAAACTGAGTATCATAGTTCACATTTTTAAATAATTGTGCATTTTTAATGCACGTAAAATCCCTTGCGCTCATAGTATTCATGTTTATATATTTATAATGAATACGCTGTCTATCGCCTTTTGCAAGAATGACAGCATTACTCTGAGTCCGCAGGCGGTTATATACCATGCTTGCTTCTATTGACGTATAAATGAACAAGCAATTTTGCTTACCGATTGTATTTAAGAATATTGAAATATTCTTAAGCTTGCGGTAGTCCTGAGCGTCAAGACCATTATAAACCTCATCTATCAGGACTATCTTCGGACTTAAATCAAGCGGAAGTTCGTCAATGCTTCTTACATAAGTAAATCCGGAATCAGTAGTGTACAAATTAGTGTATACGCGTAAATCATACCCGGCTTCTTTACATCTATCCTGTAGAGCACGAGCTATTTTATAAGCTATCAGTGTTTTACCGGAACGCTGTTTACCATACACACCAAGCACCGCGCCGGGCATTACATTATACCCTGATTAGCGTCTTTATCATTCGGATTGCTCCGAACGGAAACTCCTCTAATCATTTCATTCTGAGTATATGCCGCAAGTAAATCCTTTAAGGTCTTAGAACTCATAAATCCTAGGGATTTATTCTCCTTCATAAGAACCGATATATCGTTAAACAGGGCACGCAAATCTTCAAGCCCCCATTTCTCTATAAAATAACTTGCCTGAAACATAATTGAAATCTGGCACGAATCAAACTGCGGTATTATTTTATAAATAGACTGTATAGGGTCTGCAGGCTTGTCTGATACGGTCATGTCATCAAGTATGTCCTGAAAATCAATTTCTGCCATCTAATCACCACACTTGCTGAACACACCTATCAATATGATAAACATAATGATGAGCTGGACTATAAAATACATGGTAGGTCGGGTATCTTTCATAAAAAAATTCTGAAAAGCGATTGCAGACATGCGGCGCTTGTCTCTGATAAATTCAAGGTCTACATCGTCAAGCTCCACAATTTTATCTGCACCATAACACTTAAATTCCTCATCCTCAAGCTTTGCGTCGAGCATGTTATTAAGTTTTTCAAGTGAAGAGCTGCTCTTCATTCCACTTTTGGTAATAACATAGTACATCAGTCAATTCCTCCTCTTACAATAGTCATTGCTTCAATGCATGCAGTTGACATTCTGATAATGAGATAAACAGCTATCACAATACCAAAAATGAGATTGTAATTTATCTCTTCATACATATAAATAATCATTTACGTCTTACCCTCCATATTTTATTAGCCTGAATAACAGCTTCTATTCCGACATCACAAGCCAGAACAATAACCATAAATGTGAAAATTGCACTTATCATCTTCTACGTCCTCCCCATTTCTTTTTAATCATAAGCTGTATAATAAACTGTATGATTGTAAAGAAAATAAAAATCAACAATAGCTGTATCATGAAATCACCTCTTTCGTCTCCATGCTGAAATCATAATTATAAATTCAAGACCAAGAATAAAAAGCAACACAACATTCTGCGTTTTTATATCTTTCATAATCATATATTCAGAATAAGTAAGAGCAGGCGTCTCATTCTCAACATACTCATCTATTGAGCTGTAAATAACAGCCTGCGTTTCGGGTTCAGTCTCAAGCGCAGCCTGTGTCTGTGCCGGAAGCTGATAAACGATAATAGTTTTATCTGCTGGCTTGTCTGTGCCATCTGCCAATGTACTTTCAAGTTCTTCATCAGACAATTCTGATCTGTCATTTAATATGCTTTCGATTTCATCACTTATGCTTGAAAGCTCCTCATCTTTTAAACTCACAGTTTCAATTTCTGTTACAGCTTCGCTTTCAATCACATCAGTTTCTGATTCCGCAGCGTATGTCTTGATATACAACGCAATCAGTAAAATCAAGAAAACAATGATAAATGAAGCAATAAAAATCAAAATAGGCTTTAAGATGTTCTTAAATTTCTTGAAATAGTTTTTCACTTTTAATTTCTCCTTCTCAAATAGAAATTCTTCGTAAAAAAAAACCGACATTATGACAACAAAAACTATGTCTAATATCAGGTTCAAAATTTTATAATATATGTCCATGTAAATTCCCCCTGTATTAGATTACATCACCACCCCAAAAAGCGGGGCGGTGATGACTTTATCAATACAAACCAGCTCTAAAGTCTGCCGGAAAAGGCATTCTTTAAACTGTAAATGATTGTAAAACCAAGTGCAAATCCTGCACTGATATACACCAACGGCATCATGCTGTTGGTAATGACGTTCGTATAGGCGAACATCTGTGAAGGGTCAAAGTTTAACTGGAGAGTTGCTCCGGCTACTGGCTCACCCTCAGCAACAACAGAAATAAGTGCTGGAATAAACTTATGCATGTTCTTATCCTCCTTTTTAATTTGTATATATTTTTAACCTTGCAAGAGTTAACACGTTAAAAACCTTTGAATAAATTCTTGATTTTATTAAAAATAGCGGTTTTACCACCCAGTGATGTGAAACTGTTCCCTATTTTTGTAATCTGTTCGATTACCACCTTGCCAAGTTTGACAAGGGTAAATAAAATTCCAAACAGTATTGAAAGATAGATTGCATAAAAAAGGGTATCACCTATACAAAATCGAATCGTTCCGATTGCTTCGGTAACAGGAACACCTGTATATGTGCCGGATGAACCATTACCCATATTATCAATCATGCCCTGAATAGTGTCTTTAAAGTTTACTATCTCTTTATATGTCCGGGTGACAGCGTCCTCAGCACCTTTTAAAGTGCTGAAAAGTGTATCAACAGTATTTTTTATCCATCCGAAAATTGATGAATCATCTGTTGTGTCAATTCCGGAATCAGGAACTGTTGTTATTTCATCAGCCGAAACATGAACAGAATGCATGCATGTATTTACTGCACAGACCGCAATAAACAGGGCAATTCCGATTATGTAATTATTCAGATACTTGTTTGTTCTCATTTAATAACTCCTATACTGCCATTATTTATCGCCCTGCGCAGAACTTTGACAACTGTAAATATTACAGTTATATACATAAGTAACCTCAAAAAAGCGATTATTGAAAAGCTTGTCCCAGGAATACATATACTGTTTGCATAATTCCAGCCAAGCAGGATATTCTCATTAAACAGTGCCGGCTCAGCCGGAATTTGGAACATAAGAACGATATATTGAAGTATTTTCAAAAATAAAACAACGAGTGAACCAAGTATTAGGACCAGGTACATAATCATCTTGACTAAGGTAAAAATACTTGCATTTTCCTCTTCGTCATCCGACTTGGTGCGGTCAAGCGAATCAATCAAAGTGTTCAAGCTGAGAACGGCAAGAATACTTTTAGCAAGATTAATTAACTCATCCAATTTCTCTGATAATATATCAAGTGGAGCAGTACATTTTTCAAATCCTTCTTTTATAAGGTTTGCAATATCGGCAAGAAAAGGAATTGACTTATCTGTATTCCACAGATACTTAGTCAGATTGTCATTAATGTTATCAAGCTTCTTGCTTATTGCCTGCAATTCATCATATAAATTGACTTCCTTTTCATATATCTTTTTTATGTACTCATCAACAGTGCTCATATCTACAGCAGATCCACCTGTTCCAGTTCCGGAACTGCCAACAGATTTGTTAATCGCGTCTATTATCTGTTGAGCGTATGCCGCAAACTGTTCATAAGTTAAATAATTACCTTGATTTTTTAGACTGGCTTCAAAATACTCTTTCAACTGGTTGGAAATTCCAACCAGGACAGCCTGCGTCTGCTCATTTTCTTCAAGATATTTTGTGTATATTTCAACCTCTTTATTATATATACGTTCAAGCCATAACTGCTGTACGGCAGCACTTTCCTTAATTGCTCCAATCAAATCTTCTTTACCAGCGGCAAGATTCTCATTCATTGTTGCAAGGGTAGAGGAGATAGCAGCGTCTATTTTGTCTTGCTTTTCGGTGTAGTCCTGAAAGTCCTTCATGTAATCATCAATCAGGTCTTTAATTTCATTGTTGACTTTTAACCAGTCGCGGTTGAGGTCATCGAGCTTAATGCTGATAGATGATAAATTGTCATTGATTGATTGGATTAAAACATTTCCATCATTACTATTCTTTGCAATTCCCTTTGTATCAAAATAAATTTTTTGCTTTGGTCCATAAAATCGCTGAGATAAAAAGTATTTTAAATCCGAATTATCGGCATCATTGCCTAAAGTGTAAGTATAATAATATGTCCAGCTTCTAAAATTATATCTATCTATTTGATTAAAAGAGACACTTGACATAAGATAATTACCTGTCTTATTACTTATTGCTTTCAAATATTGTGATTTTGTATTTAAGTTTTCATCATATCCATATAAACTAAACCAGTCATAATCATATTGAGAGGATTTACTAAATGCAAAAAGTCTCTCTTTTTTTAATTTTTCTGAATCTACACTTGACAATTTATAAGAATATAAATTGCGAATATTTTCAATATATATGTATGGAGCTACAGAAAAAATAAAAAAATTACCATAATCTACATCAACTACATTCGAATCTTTAACATTTATAACTGGTAAAATTAAACAGGTTTTAGATTTTAAATATTCGGTTTTTAAATTATTGGCTACATCTTTTTGATATTTTGCAATAATAGGATAGCCATTTTTACCATTCGACCAATACCATCCTTCATCCTCCTGCACCGCGTCAAGCACATCATTGTAAACATTCTTCACATAATTTATTGATAAATTAACAGTCCCGGTGCTTGCGTCATAGGAATCAACAACATCATCCGCTGTCATATTATGACCTGAAAGCCATTCCTCATAGTCAATTTTATTTTGACATTTACCTACACCAAAACTATTAAAATCAAAAGTGCAAAAATCATTCACAAAGAAACCAAGCTGTGTTACTGTATAAATCCATGAATTTTTCATTAAATCGAAAACATTATCCGGATTTCCTTTATAAGGATTATCCGAATTACCTTTTATAGTTTCCTCCTCAGCAAAAACGCTCTGAGTGTAAATTGATGTAAGGGTGGTGACAGTCAGGGCACCAATTAACATATATGTAATTGTTTTTCTTAAAAAATTTCTCCTGATTGCCACCATACAAACCTCCTACATAATCACATTTGCTACAAAAACTATACACACCATAACTATACCTATTATCAGATATATTATGTAGTCAGATAAAAATTCCTTCCATTCAAATAACCAATTTTTCAAGTATTTTTTATCATCTTTTACCTCTGATACTGTCAATTGTGCCTTTAACACAATAGCAAAAAGAGTAGGTAATCATTACAAGAAGTACAACACTAATCATGCTGCACCTACTTAATTACCGGATTCTGAATAATGGTGCTGCCATTACTGAACCCTACAAAGCCCTGAAGCTCCTTACCAATACAATCCTTGTTGAAAACCTTTCCGTCATCACCAAACACCATGGCGATGGTTATTTTTGAGCCGCCCAGTTCCTCTGAGTGCTCCTTGTCATAATCGGAGAAATCTTCCTGATATGATACTACACATACCGGAGTTCCCTTCTTGGAATTGAATTTCCTGTAACCTAAAATCTTCCTCATGTTTTTTTCCTCTTTTCTTTATTATTTTTTTTGATTTATTTTTAGGGGAATTGGAAAGCCTTTATACACCGCCATGTCCCTACATGTATGCTCATGCGGCTATTAGTGGCTTTTTTATCCGGGATTTAAACCGCCCCAATTTAATCTGAATCCCTATGAAATATACCATACAGCATCAAAAACCATAAAATTCCAGTATTTAATCCAAAACAAAAAACTAAAAATGTAATTGCGCTCTTCATGTTATACCTCGACTTTTAATTTCCATTTTCTATAAACAAGTTTACTCGTGCACTCTCTAACTTCTTAATTATTCCTTCAAGAACTTCATTACTATTTATGAAATCGCTGGTATCCATCTTTGCTAATTCGAGTTTTTTAATGTACTTCTCATTGGATGATATCTGCGCATACGCAAGTGCATGTATTGCTGTAAGCTCCTCTAAACTTATCTGTACTGATGTCTCTTCCATTCATTCCCCCGGCAATTTGTTATTGCCTTTTCCTTTCGTTTTTGATAAACTACAATGTGAAACATTTTTTTGAGGGTAGCAGGAAGTAAGCTGCTCAGGCTTCAAGTCCTGCCGTTCTCCCTCATAGTTAGATGGTAAAACATACTCTTCAATATAAAACCCATCTATACACTGGCTTTTTAAGGTTGCCAACCTACGCGCCACCAAATGTATCTAGTGGATATCTACTGAACACATTTATATATTTAACATATATTTAATAATATGTCAATAGATATCTATATTTTTTTTAGGGGGATTTTTTATGCCACAAGGAAATTATAAGAATAAAGCATATCCATTAAGAATTGATGAATCTCTTATGGATAAAATTAAAGACATAGCTGCCAAAGAGGATAGAACAACAAATAAACAAATAGAAAAAATTTTAAGAGAGTGGGTGGAACAATACGAAGCTTCCCAAAATAAAGAATCATTAATTTCTCAGAATACCGAAAGTAAACACAAGATTTCATAAATGGAGGATTTATCATGCAGGAGTTGTTATCAAAACTCGAGAACACGGATATAATTGTGATACTTGTAGTTATAGCCGCAGTAGTTGTTATTGAGCTTGCATTATTTTTGATTATGAAAGTAATAATCAAGAAATCAAAATCAAAATCTATCACTGTGCGACTTGATAAAAGTACATATATCAGGGTGAAGCAGTATGCATATAATCGTGGCTTATCAATTACCGATTTTACAAAGGGATTTTTAGAGAACTTTGCTAAGGAGGATAAATAAAAAGTACCTTATGGATTTATCCATAGGGTACTTGTTTTTTACCATCGTTCTATTTCTCGTCGTTTGAATATCGGCTCATTATCGTTTTCAAAAATGTTACCAGGATGGAAAAGCTGAATAATACACATATCCTCACTTTTATAAACTTTAATCTCATCCGCAAATGCATGAAGTATGAGCTCATCATCATCATAGACACGAAGCCATAACTTATATGTTTTGATTAACTCAAACTTCTTTTCAATCACAGCTTTATCATCACACAGATATGCGTAGTAATAACCGTCTTTGCTGAAATTGATAATATCTGCATGCTCTGGGTCTCTGAAAACAAGACTTGATATGTTGCTGAGACCAATGTTTACCTTTTTGTATGTAAGGTATGAATCCTTATTTCCTCTTCCGAACATATAAACACCTCACGAATTATGATAGTAAACATTATATCACTTTAGTGGTTTTTCTTCAATAAAAAATAGAATATTATATAATTAAAATAAATCAATTTTCTTGATTGTTTGGAAGTTGATTTATTTTTTTGTCATTTTGTTATAAAGTTGTTTTTTACTTCATAACAAAATTTAAGTCTGGAAAGCCCCATAAATAGGGACTTTTTTGGATTTTTGTTTTTGTTATAAAGTTGGCGGTAATACTAGCGCCAACTTTTTTTTGAAAATTTTTTTTACTGTAAATATGATAGTATTTTTATTGGAATCTCATCGGCGAACCCCGACAGCGCCCCGTTCCGGGCCTTGTCTTCCGGGATTGCCTTTGGTTTTCTATATTCTAATCGTTATTAATTTACAACTTTATTGCTCACAGTGCCCCCTAAATCCCCCCATAGGGGGAATAATTTGTTTATATACATTATATTCAGAGGGCAGAGGAGTAGCATACTCTGGTGTACAATTGGTAATCAAACGCGGGTGTCGGTAGTAGCTGCCGATATGCAGTACCGCGAACCAAGACGTTATCTGCCGCTATGTTGCTTAGCCATCTGGTATATAGCTGATAATATATTTAGTGGCGCGCCAAGGTAACAGTTAAACTGGCTCCGCTTCATCGGCATAAAACGCCGCTGAACCCCCTAAAAAACAGGGGGCACGTTTGGTTTGCTTGTGAAAAATAAAAAGGACGATGAGCAGCACTCTCATCATCCTTTTTAATCATTTTATTCCGGTTTCAAGTAGAACATCAGCCGATACATTTAAAGCCTTGCATATACTGGCAAAAGTCTCTACTTGTGGCGTACGGGACCCGGTTTCCCAACGGCTAATCTCCTTTTGTGTTACACCGATAGCAAGAGCAAGTTCGGTTTGTGTTAATCCTGCTTTTATTCTAGCGTTTTTAATATTATCATGAATGTTCAATTTATACCTCTTTGCGGCTATCAACGTACATCACTAATGCAATACATAATTTTACTACACCTAGTGCGACAAAGAAAATACCTAATTTTAATAGCATATCTTTACATAACAATGGGAATATGATATATTAGGGATGCAAGGAGTGGAGTTCCACTCCCTGCAAATTGCTCTTAATTAATTAACTTATCAAGAAGAAGCAACAATAACCCTATTAAAAAGTCTATCAGAGCACCGACCGCCAAATCGATAAGCTTTATAGACTTTTTTCTTTTTTTCTTACCCACTGCTTTTACCTCCTTTCCAGTGCATGTGCTGTATACACCTTATATCTCCCTCTCACATTATTTATTATACTACCAATTGGGTATATTGTCAACGAGTATTATACTTATAAACCACTATTATTTAAAAGCTGTACTATTGCCGCCACTTTATCAACATTCTTTATATGCCCGGTCAGACATTCCATAAGTTCAATAAACAAATCATTACCAGTAATCAACTGGTAACGCTCATCAAAGGGACGCTGTAAATCAGGCTCGGGAAGTGGGGGAGCAGATACACATTTTTCTTGTTTTGTCAATACTTTTTCTTCAACTTTATTATTTTTCGCGACGTCGCGAAACTTTTCATTTTTTAGAGATTTTTTATAATCTCGAATATCACGAATAGTCATTTTTGGGGTGACACTTTTTAACTCCTCATCTTTAAGACTGACCATTTCACAAAGCTGGCTATATGAATATTCGGAGTACTTTTCTGATACATAAATTTTATATGGTTCACTGAATTTATAATACACGCTCAATATTCTTGACAAAGCCTTTTTGTCAATATTGAAATTGGCAAGCACAAAGTCATCAAGATTAGAATAGCCGTACTCCTTGAAATACTCATTCTTATCAAATTCTGATAAATGATATCCAAGGGCAATATACCTTTTCTTAATATCCGCAATATCATCACGAATATACTCAAACGAGCCCTTAGCTCCGTCAGATAATTCCACATTTCCATAATTGATCATCCCATATACTACATTATTCTTTTCACTCATTTAGTACCTCCTAATATCTCATCCATATAGGCAATTCTGAATCCTCACAATTCATAAAACCATCTTCTGTCCCCAATGCGGCAACTTTAAGATGTTCATAATCGCTGTATTCTCTCATATTCATTTCATATTTTTTAAAACTATTCTGCTGCTTGTAATGATACACAATTTTATTTATTCTTCTTTTTAACTGCTCAACAGTATCAATGTGCGTATCATCCTGCACCATTTTTTTATATAATAGCTCCGGGGGGAAGATAGAAGAAACATAGACCTTGTCCCACAGCATGTACACGTTGTTATATCGACAATGCACCTGTGATGTATACCCATCTAACAGGCTCAAAAGCTTTGTAAATGTGATTTGACCTTTAAATTCATCAATAAATACAATTTTCTCTGCATTGTATTTATCGAATAGACCAGAGCCGCCATTGTCATAATCATTTGCGAAGTAGACGTTATCACGTCCAAACTCTTCACATAAATTGACATACTCATGCGACTTACCGGTCCCGGCAGCTCCACAATGCCATTCAACATACACATCACGAAATACTGGAACGCTTTGACGCTTCATTTCAAAATATGCGTCCCTGGTTATCTTCTCATAACGGCGGTACGCTAGATTGATCTTAAATATCTCCGAGGGAGTAAAGTCCTCGTTAAGATATTGATTAATTCGGTCAATATCATTTCTTTTCCCTTGTTTACCCTTAATTTCTCCATGTGTATATATTTCAAGTATTTTTTCAGTGGAATCCTCAAAGGCACCCTTTTTATATATGTAGTCCTCCGCCTGTCTCTTTGAACCAAGTGTTTCCTCACAATGAGCCATAGGGTAGAGCTTCTTGATGTAAGAAAACCGATGGGTAGTATCATCCGATAGAACCATGTGAACATGATGTAATCCAGCATCCGAAACACAATATGTCATTGCACAAGCACGGAACTCGTCCGTTATCCATACCTGAGCAATTTTTTCAAGAATCTCTTTATATGTTCCTGTAAAGCCATGCTCTTCCGGATTGTTTATAACGCAAAACCATGACATTGAGGTAGAATTTTTAGCCATTTTAGCTCATCCCCCACGGGGACGGGTTCGATTCCCGTCTCGCGCTCTGAAAAAAGAGACTGATTGGTGGAACACCAATCGGTCTCTTTTTTTCGAGCCCTGTCGGGGCTCGAAGTTCGATTCTGCCAGCCTTCTCTCAAGAATTAATATTCAGTCATATATTCATTTTAATCCTCATTTCCGGGTGTAACTGCTTTTGCAGTGGCTTAAATAGTAATGAAAAACGAGCTTTTACGATTTCACACTAATTATATGTTAAATTTTCCTATTTTATCATTATTTGCAAAAAGAGTGCTGAGTATTAAAATTATGGAACGCTTTTGGAACGTCAGCACCCCACACATGGAACATGCTGTGCATATAATGCCTTATTAGATGCTCACCGATGGGAGCACATATTAAGGAGGAATAAGAGATGTATTTTGATGCTATTGCAAAAACTGTTGCAGAACGTACCGGATGTGATGTATCCGTGGTTAAGCCGGAGAGCAGATTCGTTGACCTTGGAATTGATTCGCTTGACACGGTGGAGCTTTTGATGAGCCTTGAGGATGAGCTTGGCATTGAGATAGAGCTTGATGAGAAGGTTGAGACAGTCGATGACCTTGACAAATTCATCCAGAGCAAGCAGGGTTAAGCGCCATGATCAGGACACAGATTACTGAGATGCTGGGTATAAAATACCCGGTATTTCAGGGTGGCATGGCATGGATTGCTGATGGAAAGCTTGCGGCGGCGGTATCTGAGGGCGGAGGTCTTGGAATAATTGCAGCCGGTAATGCGCCGGCAGATTATGTGAGAGAGCAGGTGCGGATAGCAAGGCAGCTCACAGATAAGCCTATTGGAGTAAATATTATGCTGTTAAGCCCATGTGCAGATGAGGTGGCACAGGTTGTAGTAGAGGAAAAGGTCGATGTGATTACCACGGGAGCAGGCAATCCGTCGAAATATATAAAGGAATGGCTGGACGCAGGAATTAAAGTAATTCCGGTTGTAGCCTCGGTTGCCATGGCGAAGCTCATGACAAGGCTCGGAGCTTCTGCACTTATAGCCGAGGGCGGCGAGAGCGGTGGACATGTGGGTGAGCTCACAACTATGGTGCTGGTACCGCAGGTGTGTGATGCTACAACACTTCCGGTCATAGCAGCAGGAGGAATTGCGGATGGGCGCGGTGTTGCGGCAGCATTCATGCTGGGAGCACAGGGAGTCCAGATGGGAACGCGGTTTTTGAGTGCTGTAGAATGTAATATTCATCCGGTTTATAAGGAAAAGATTCTGAAGGCCACAGACCTTTGCACCATGGTTACAGGTAAGAGGCTTGGTCATCCGGTGAGAAGTCTGAGGACGCAGTTTGCAAGAGACTATTTAAAGGCAGAGTATAGCCGGATGCCTGACGATGAGCTTGAAGCATTGGCTGTAGGAGCATTAAGGCTTGCAGTCAAGGATGGTGATGATAAGAAGGGATGCTTCTTATCGGGGCAGGTTGCAGCTATGGTTAATAAAGAACAGCCTGCAGCGCAGATTGTCAGGGAAGTGATTGATGGAGCTGAGCCGATATTAAGGAGTGCAGCTAAATATATTGAGTAGCGATTTATGCAGTAAATCAGCGGATTCCGAATGTTTTAGAATTGCGGGAGCTGTTTTACGGCGGAGCAATTCGAGGATATCGGATGAGGGGTAAAATACCTTTTGACCCTCATATCTTTGAAATAATAAGGAAAAGGAACTGAGAGATGCTTAAAGGAAAAACTGCGGTTATAACAGGAGCTTCAAGAGGAATTGGGGCGGCGGTTGCGGTAAAGCTTGCAGCTCGTGGAGCGGATATTGCCGTTATATATGCGGGCAATGTAGAAGCTGCCAATCAGGTTCGCAAAGAATGTATTGAACAATACGGCGTAAAAGCCGTCGCCTATAAGTGCAATGTTGCTGATTTTTCACAGGTGAGAGAGACTGTTGCACAGATAAAGAAGGATTTTGGTACGGTACATATTCTTATTAATAATGCGGGCATAACAAAAGATGGACTTCTTGCGATGATGAGTGAGGAAGCATTTGACAGTGTTATCGACACTAATCTTAAGGGTGCGTTTAATATGATACGACATTGTACAGGTATGTTTATAAAGAACAGGCAAGGCTGTATTGTCAACGTGTCAAGCGTTTCAGGGCTTATGGGAAATGCGGGACAGTGCAATTACTCGGCATCGAAGGCGGGAATTATCGGTCTGACCAAGTCCGTTGCAAAGGAGCTGGCACCGCGCGGAATACGCTGTAACGCAGTTGCACCCGGATTCATTGAGACGGATATGACAGGAAGCCAGAAGGATAATCCGCTCCTTGGAATGATACCACTTGGAAGGATGGGGGCAGCCCCGGAGGTGGCTGAGGCAGTGGCGTATCTTGTCGAAGCTGAGTATGTGACCGGTGAAGTGCTGCGTGTAGATGGCGGAATAGCCATGTAGCTATATTGTGACATCAGGAATATGAAGATATTTTACAGTTTACAGTGCATGAAGGTGTACATGTAAAGGATAACCAGGAGGAAAAGGATATGTCTGAATGGAGACGAGTGGTTGTAACCGGCTTAGGGGCGGTAACCCCTGTCGGGAATAATGTCAGTGAGACATGGAACAGCCTTAAGAACGGAAAAAATGGGATTGCGCCTATAACCTTTTTTGATACAGAAGGCTTTAAAGCAAAGCTTGCGGCAGAGGTGAAGGGCTTTGAACCGAAGGAGTATCTTGAGGTAAACGAGATATTAAGAACGGACAGATATGCACAGCTTGCAGTTGCGGCGGCGGCACAGGCTGTAGAGGACAGCGGTATAGAAGGAAAGGTTGAACCTGAAAAATTCGGTGTTATGTTCGGTACAGGAATCGGAGGTATAGGAACCTTCGAGGTAGAGCATACGAAGCTTTTAGAGAAAGGTCCAAGAAGGGTTTCCTCTCTTTTTATACCGATGATGATAGGAAATATGGCAGCAGGGATGATTGCTATTAAGCATGACTGCAGGGGAAGTGCAATGCCGGCGGTCACGGCTTGTGCCTCAGGCTCTAACGCAATCGGCGAGGCTGTCAGGATGATACGCCATGGCTATGCGGAAGCTGTCATAGCAGGAGGCGCAGAAGCATCAATAACTAAGTCGGCGGTGGCAGGTTTTGTAAATATGCAGGCACTTTCAACATCGGAGAACCCTGATGAAGCTTCACTTCCATTTGATAAGAGAAGAGGAGGATTTGTGATTGGAGAGGGTGCTGTGTCACTTGTGCTTGAGGAATATGAGCATGCAAAAGCCAGAGGGGCAAGGATATATGGTGAGGTGTGTGGATACGGTTCAACGTGTGATGCCTACCATATCACTGCACCACATCCGCAGGCCCGCGGAGGCGCGCAGGCTATGAAGGATGCCATGCGTGAGGCAGGATATTCAGATGAAGATAAGGTCTATATAAACGCACATGGCACAGGAACCCACATGAATGATCTTATTGAGACAATGGCAATAAAGAATGCACTTGGAGAGGAAAATGCGCGGAAGGCATACATAAGCTCTACCAAATCAATGACAGGCCATATGTTAGGGGCGGCAGGTGCAATAGAGGCGCTTGCATGCATCATGGCGCTTGATGAAGGAATTATTCCTCCAACAATAAATCTTCGTGAAGCTGATGAAGAATGCGATTTGAATTATGTTCCTGATAAGGCGGTTAAGGCTGATATAACGCTTGCACTCTCCAATTCACTGGGGTTTGGAGGACATAATGCATGTCTTGCATTCAGAAAGGTAGTAGGTGGAAGGTAAAACTTTATGCAGGGAGATAATTATGAATGAGGCTGATATAAGAAAATATGCGGCACTTATGAAGGAGCTTGAGCTTACGGGGCTTGAGCTTACCGAAGGAGATAAGATTGTACGATTAGAGAGAAATATTTCTGCAAATGTAATTTATAGCGATGACAATACCAAAAAATCATTGGGTGATGACGCACATAACAGTGGAAAGAACGATGAAGGCGGTACGGTGCCGTATATGAGCATAAAATCTCCGATGGTGGGAGTATTCTATGCTGCACCGGCGGAAAATGCAGAACCATATGTGAAAGTCGGGTCGCATGTAAAGAAGGGACAGACACTTTGCATTGTTGAGGCGATGAAGCTTATGAATGAGATTACTGCTGAAGCGGATGGAGTTATTTCACAGGTATGTGTATCCGACGGCCAGATGATTGAGTATGGGACAGAGCTGTTTAAAATAGAGTGCTGATGCAGTGTTTGCAGAAAGAGGCTGTTTAATATAAAGATGATAAAAATTTTGGGTATATCGGTATATTGGAGGCAGAGCGGGAATGGATAGAAAAGAGATTATGGACATACTTCCTCACAGAAACAGTATGCTCTTATTAGATGAGGTACAGGAAAGCGGCGGTGTTGCGGTAGGACATTACAGAGTCCGCGGAGATGAATTTTTTCTTGATGGACATTTTCCGGGAAATCCGGTTGTGCCGGGCGTGATTTTGTGCGAAATTCTTGCCCAGTCTGCGTGTGTACTCATGAAAACGGTTATGACAGACGGAAAGCTTCCGGTATACACAGGACTTAACAATGTGAAATTCCGTTCACCTGTCCGCCCGGGGGATGTAATAGAGACAAGGTGCAGCATAGTAAGGTCAAAGCATCCGTTTTATTTTGCACAGGGCACTGTCAGGGTAGGAGAAAGAAACTGTGTATCGGCGGATTTTTCGTTTGCGATAACAGAAGTGGAGTAGATTATGTTTTCAAAGATTCTAGTTGCCAATCGAGGTGAGATAGCGGTCAGAATAATACGAGCCTGCAAGGAAATGGGAGTATCGACTGTGGCGGTGTATTCGGAGGCGGATAAAAATGCTCTTCATGTCGCGCTGGCTGACCAGAGTGTATGTATCGGGGGAGCGCAGGCAGCACAGAGCTATCTCAATGAAAAACAGATAATCAGTGCTGCAATTCTTACCGGAGCGCAGGCAATACATCCCGGGTATGGATTTCTGTCCGAAAATGCACATTTTGCGAGATTGTGCAGAAAAAATGGGTTGGTTTTTATAGGACCTGAGCCGGAGAGCATGGAGAGATTGAGTGATAAGGCGGTTTTAAAGGAGCTTGTCGGAAAAACAGGGCTTACAGTGATTCCGGGGAGCAGAGCAGTACAGTCACTCGAGGAAGCTAAGAATGTCGCAGGAAAAATCGGTTATCCTGTTATGCTTAAGGCATGTGCAGGCGGCGGTGGAAGAGGAATACGTCTTATAGAGTCGGCGGATGAGCTGGATGAGGCATATGTTCAGGCGGTCAGTGAGGCTTTAAATGCATTCGGTGATGGAAGCATGTATCTTGAAAAATACATTTTTCCTGCAAGACATGTGGAATTTCAGGTTCTTGCAGATGAATTCGGAAATGTTGTGTGTCTGGGTGAAAGAGATTGTTCATTGCAGAGAAGAAATCAGAAGCTTGTGGAGGAGACACCCTCGCCTGCCGTATCGGAAAAGCAGAGAGAACATATGATTAGTGTTATCACGGATGCCGTAAAGCAGATAGGATATGTAGGTGCCGGTACACTGGAGTTCCTTTTGGATGGAGAGGGAAATTTCTGGTTTATGGAAATGAATGTGAGACTTCAGGTGGAGCATTGTGTGACAGAGATATTGACGGGAATTGATATTGTTAAGTGGCAGATAAGGATAGCCGCAGGGATTGAGCTTAATTTCACTCAGGCGGATATACGGATAATGGGTTCTGCGATAGAATGCCGCATAAATGCACAGAATTGTGGAAAGCTTGAATTCTTACATATTCCGGGAGGTCCCTCCGTGAGGTTTGATACCTTTCTTGTTGAAGGAATGAGAGTTGTTCCGTTTTATGATTCACTGTTGGGCAAGCTTATCGTATATGCTAAGACAAGGGAGGAGACACTCAGAAAAATGAGGGCTTCTCTATGCGAGCTGGTCATCGACGGTATTAAAACCAATGTTGAGGAACAGCTATGCATAGTCGAGGATGACAGATTTTCCTCCGGCAATTATGACCTGACTTTTATGGGAAACAGGTGATTTTGTCAGAAAGCTAATGCTTGTACGCTGTGTACCGGCGCAAATGTGTGGCCGTTAGTATATAAAATATTGTGATAGGGGATTGATATGGCACTTATGAACTTTTTGAAACCTAAAAATAAATTGGAAGAGGGTGGAAGATGCTCAGTTCCCGTAATGCAGGATGAAGGTGAGCCGGAGCAGAAATGTCCGAACTGTCACAGGGAAATTCCTTTGAGCAGACTGATGGCTGACAATATGGTATGCGGCTGCGGATATCATTTCCGTATGCGTGCAGGACAGAGAATAAAGCTTATAGCGGATGAGGGAAGCTTTGTTGAGATGTATAAGGATGTGAGAGCGGACAATCCGTTAGGCTTTCCGGGATATGATGAAAAGCTGGATGCCGTAAGGGCGGCAAGCTCACAGACGGAAGCGGTGATATGCGGAACGGTAAGAATTGGAGGGTGCCACTGCTGTATTTTTGTGATGGATGCTTATTTTATGATGGGAAGCATGGGAAGTGCAGTGGGAGAAAAGCTCACAAGATTATTTGAGTATGCTGCGTGGAAACATTTGGCAGTAGTTGGCTTTACGGTATCGGGCGGTGCAAGAATGCAGGAGGGGCTGCTGTCACTTATGCAGATGGCAAGAGTGAGTGCAGCCGTTAAGCGCCATAGTGATGCGGGACTTTTATATATAACCGTGCTCACCGACCCGACAACGGGAGGTGTCACGGCAAGCTTTGCGATGGATGGAGATATTATATTGGCAGAGCCGGGTGCAATAGTGGGCTTTGCCGGAGCGAGAGTTATAGAGCAGACTACCAAAAAAGCCCTGCCGGACGGTTTCCAGAAGGCGGAATTTGTGTTAGAGCATGGCTTTGTTGACGCAATAGCTGCCAGAAATAAGCAGAAAAAGCTGCTTACGGAGCTGCTTAAGATGCATGAGGGAGTGTAAATGTATGAATGAGATACCTTATGAGAGAGTGAAGATTGCAAGGGACAACGGCAGACCGACAGGGACAGATTATATAAAGAATATATTCAAAAATTTCATAGAATTTCATGGGGACCGCTGTTATGCGGATGACAAAGCAATAGTCGGTGGAATTGCCAGACTTAATGGCATGCCTGTGACGGTGATAGCAATTGAAAAGGGGCATACAGCGAAGGAAAGAAGCTACAGGAACTTTGGTGCTCCGCATCCGGAGGGCTACAGAAAAGCTCTCCGCCTTATGAAGCAGGCGGAAAAATTCGGTAGACCTATAGTATGCTTTATAGATACCTCAGGTGCATACTGTGGAGTTGAGGCTGAGGAGCGCGGTCAGGGGCAGGCAATAGCGAGAAATATTTTGGAAATGACAACACTGTGTGTGCCCGTCATCTCAATACTTATAGGGGAGGGCGGAAGCGGAGGAGCACTAGCACTTGCAGTGGCAGACAGGGTATGGATGCTTGAAAATGCGGTGTATTCGGTTATTTCACCGGAGGGCTGTGCCAGTATTCTGTGGAAGGATGCCAAGAAGGCAGGAGAGGCAGCGGCAAGCCTTAAGCTTATGGCTGAGGATGCAAAGAGCCTTGGAGTAATTGAGAGAATATTGTCTGAAAAGGAAATCGGGAAAAAAGAATTTTACGACCGAATCGGAAGGCTGATAAAGGAAGAGCTTGATGAACTGTCAAGAGATACGGAATTAGTAGGAAAAAGATATGACAGGTTCCGCAGTATCGGGATGGACGTTATCAGATAACAAAGTTTGAAAATTTTATTTTCAAACTACTTATTGGTGGCAGTACTGCAAGCAATGCTTGCAGTATGCAATGTGGATAAGTTTGAAAGTGGAATTTTCAAACTACTTATTGGAGCAGTACTGCAAGCAATGCTTGCAGTATGCAGGAGTATAAAATATAAAAAGCAGCATGTGGCGAGAGGAAAGATATGAGCAGTATATATCAGAGGTTTTGCACTGAGATTAAGGATGAAAATGGTGGTTTAAAAAAATTGACGTTAAATTATCCGGATAATTTTAATTTTGGATATGATGTGGTGGATGAATATGCGGCTGTTTCACCTGATAAGCGTGCTATGGTATGGTGCAATGTGGAAAATGAGGAGCACATATTTACTTTTCTTGACGTGAAAAGATACAGCAACAAAATGGCAAATGTGTTCAGAGAATACGGAATAGGAAGAGGGGACAGGGTCATGCTTGTCCTGAAGCGCCATTATGAATATTGGTTTGCGGCAGTTGCGCTTCATAAGCTTGGCGCGGTTATGATTCCTGCGACACATATGCTTACGGTCGATGATTTTGTTTACAGAATCAATGCATCCGGGGTGAAGGCGATAGTATGCACTGCCCAGGACGATGTACCTTCAACCATAAAGCAGGCACTCGGAAAATCAGAAAAAAACCCTAGGCTGTGGTGCGTTCAGAAGGATGTCGAAGGCTTTTTTAACCTGACATCGCAGATGGAGACAGCAGGCGATGCTTTCGACAGAGTTGAAACGAGTGCAGCCGACCCTATGATGCTGTATTTCACATCGGGTACGACAGGTTATCCTAAGGGTGTGATACATGATTTTACATATCCATTGGCACATATAGTCACGGCAAAATATTGGCAGCAGGCGCAGGATGACGGACTTCATTTTACGGTTGCGGAAACCGGCTGGGCTAAGGCATCATGGGGGAAAATATATGGGCAGTGGCTTATCGGAAGTGCGGTTATGATATATGATTTTGATAATTTTGACCCGAAGCAGCTTGTCACGGTGATTAACCGATATGGCGTGACCTCATTTTGTGCGCCGCCGACAGTGTACAGATACCTTGTACGCAAAGGAATTGAGAGCATGCCGACGCTTAAGCATGCCTCCACTGCGGGAGAAATGCTCGCACCTGAGGTGTTCAGGAAATTCACACAGGAGACGGGAATACCGCTCTGTGAAGGCTATGGACAGACGGAGACAACACTTCTTATGGCTAATTTTAAGGGAAGACAGCCTAAGGAGGGGGCGATGGGGACGGTTTCGCCATTCTACAACATAGAGCTGCGTGACAAAGCTGGAAAACGGGTTCCTGACGGACAGATAGGGGAGGTTGTAATTATACCGCCTGCAGGCGGAAAGCAGGTCGGAGTATTTACAGGCTATCTTGATAATGAAGAACAGTATAAGTATGTGTGGAGGGGTGGAGTATATCATACAGGTGATGCGGCATATAGGGACAGTGACGGACTTTACTGGTTTCATGGCAGATTTGATGATATAATAAAGACAGGAGGTTTCCGGGTAGGACCTTATGAAATTGAGAATGTTCTGATGGAGCATCCGGCTGTTGTAGAGTGCAGTGTCATAGGTGTTCCGGACAAGCTGCGCGGCCAGGCTATAAAAGCTGTTATAGTGCCGGGACATGGCTACGAACCAACACGGGAGCTTGAGCTTGCGATAAAAGAATTTTGCAACAGGAGACTTGCCGAATATAAGTGGGTGCGTCTTGTAGAGTTTGTGTCGGCAATGCCTAAAACAATAAGCGGGAAAATAAAAAAGACGGAGCTTAGAAAAGGGTAGCCATCATGACGGTGAGAGTATATAATGGTAGATATGCATAAGATAATATTGTGCTTTTATGCTGATATTTATATTTTATGTGCAGGATACCGGATGAGGGGCAGAATACCTTTCGACCCTCATATCATATTTCAGTTGGAGTATTTGTGTGGGAGCGTTTGAAATTTTAGATAATATTAGTGGATATCACGAGTATGATATATCCGATGCCCAAAAACTTAGATTTGTAAGTGACAGCTTATGCCGAATGACAGGATATTCAAAAAATGAGCTGACGGATAGCGAATACAGATATACAGGACTTTTATGCGAGGATGACAGGGAGAAATACCTGTCTTTTTTGCGTAGGATGATGAGAGGCGATGAGGGAGATTATTCGGAGAAGTATCATATCAAAAAGAAGGATGGAAATATTATTTTTGTGAAGGATTCCGTGAATGTAAAGCGTGGGGAGGACGGAAAGCTTATAGGGTATTCCGTGGTTGTTGACATCACAGATACCTATGACGACATGCAGCGTACAGTATTGAATTCGGATTTTACATGTGCAGATAAGAGCATTGTGTCTAATAATAATCTAAGCTTCTTAAATGATACTGTTCCTTGCGGCTTTATAAAATATACCTGTGAGAAGCAGCCCAGAATTACATATATTAATAAAAATATGCTGGATTTGTTACATTTTTCCGGGAAAAAGGACGGCGAAGCAGACTATTATGAAATGTATAAGAATAATCTGTTCCTGCTGATTCCGATAGAGGAGAGACACAGGTTTTCGGTATATCTTAATAAGGTATACAGGGCTGGTGCTCCGGTGGCGGGCGAGATGACCTTGCTCAGATTCGACGGCAGCAGGGCGCATGTGTTCGGATGGGTTACGAAGGTGATAAACGAAGATGGCACCGAGGAGTTCCAGAGCGCGTGTATGGATGTCACCCATAGACAGCTTGCAAGAAAGGACAGGGAGAACAGAAGATATATTAAAGCGTTGTCTGAGGTGTATGATAAGATCTTTGAATATAATTTTGCGGCAGATACAGTAAAATGTCTGTACAGCAATAATTCGCCGATGTTTACTTGGCTTGAAAATATCCCCATGCAGCTTGCAGATGCAACCGGAAAGTGGATAAAAGATACAGTTGCTGCTGAGGATGTGGAGAGAGTGCAGAAATTTTTTGTTGAATTTGCTGATAACAGAAGAGAGATACAGGATACAGAGCAGCCATTAATTATCAATTATCACGCGAGATCATCAGATGGACATATAAGGGCATATAGCGGTATTTTTCTTAAAATAGATGAAAATATAAGTTTTTATTGTTGCCGCAGGCTTGTTGATCTGACAGAAACAGAGCGGCTGAGAAACGAAAATGAGAGCCTGAAGGCGAATATGACACAGCTTATGCGGCAGTTCACGGATGGTGTTGCGGCGTTTAAGGTGACTGCGGATGGCTATGTTTTACCGCTGTATTCGAGCGAGAATGTGTGCGGATTTTTTGGATATTCGGCTGATGAGTGGAACGAACTTATGAAGAAGGGTACACCGATTGAGAATTTTGTCGAACGCAGTGCCACAGAATATGAAGCCTTTGAGAAGCTCCTTAGGGATGGCGAGGAAGAATTCACCTATAAGGATGTAAGCTCTAAGAAGGTGAAGAGGGTGCGGGCTGTATGCACACAGAAGACCTCGGATAATGTATCCTCCAGATATATTATGCTGTATATAGTGCCTGAAAATCAAGCATATCCGTCAGGCAGTTCTGAAATGGAGGCTGAAAATGTAACAGAGAAATTGTCCTGCGGCGGTCATAAGGTCACGATAAGAACATTCGGATATTTTGACGTGTTTGTTGATGGCAGACCGATAGCCTTCAGAAATAAGAAATCCAAGGAGCTTTTTGCCCTGCTCGTCGACAGACGCGGCGGATTTGTGACCTCGGAGGAGGCGATAAGCTTTCTCTGGGAGGATGAGCCTGCAAGTCCGGTTATATATTCACGGTACCGCAAGGTCGCACTCCGGCTCAAAAATCTCCTTGAGGAATATGAGATTGCGGATGTCGTTGAGGCAGTGGACGGAAAAAGACGTATTATATGTGAGCGGGTCAACTGCGATCTGTACGATTATCTTACCGGAAACGAAAAGTATTCACAGCTCTTTAAAGGAAGCTACCTTACCAATTACAGTTGGGGTGAGACAACGCTTGGGGAGCTGTATAACTGACGAGGGGGTATATATCAGGGGGAGATTTAATTATAAAACGGTTTCATAGTAAAATACTAAAAAGTGCCGTGTTTAAGTGGGGTGCAACCGCTGGTTGCTGAATTTTAAAGCCGGTTTGATAGACTTTTTTTCATAAATGCTTTAGTATCTGAGTATGAAAACAATATAGACAGGGGTGGTCGAAGATGAATTTAGGCGAAACAATATACAACCTGCGCAAGGAGAAAAAGCTTTCGCAGGGGGATTTAGCGGAGCAGCTTAGTGTGTCCAGACAGTCGGTGTCTAAATGGGAGAATAATAGTGCGGTTCCTGATTTGGATAAACTGGTAAAGCTCAGCACAATATTCGGTGTGTCATTGGATGAGCTGGTGAAAGGTGAGATGCCGGCAGGGGAAGCGGACAATGGCGGACAGGCAGCAGAAGCAGAGCATACGGACACAGCTAAGAGCATTATTACCAAAAGATTTATTGTGGGGATGGTGCTTATGGGCGTCGGAGCGATAGTCGGAATAATGTCTATGTTTCTGCTCGGAAGCATAATGGCACTCATATTTTCCCTGCCTTTTATTATATGCGGGGCAGAGTGCATTATATTTAAGAAAAATGCGGGGCTATGGTGTATGTGGACGCTGTACTTCTGTCTGAATTTGTATGTAAGGATGGCAGCGGGAGTGTCGCGCGGGCTTGTCATAGCCAGCATTATTTACTGGGCGGAATTTGGCAGCAGCCTGAACCCTGTGCAGCTTGTCGTAGCGTTGGTACTTCTCATATCACTTGCTGTCTTGATAATTGTGACTGTGGCAAGGCTTTCACGAAATAGATTTGCCGGCAAAAAAGAGCTGGTGCGCGTGCTTGCAGTGTCATGGGCGATATATGTCATCATAAGGATATTTGGCTATGTTTTTCCAAGAACGGATGCGTTTATCCGGTTATTTTCTGAAGAACTGCAAAATGGCGTCACGATACTCAAGGATTCAGTTGGATATTACTATGTTCTTGTGGAGACGGTGCAGACAGCGGCATTTACAGTGGCAATGGTGAATACGGTGAGGGCACTGAGAAATGTATTGAGCCGCAGGGCAAAAAGAGGGACACAGGAAGAAAATAGTATCAATAGAAAAATATAAAAAAATTTTAAAAAGCTGTTGACATTTTCGGGGACATGTAGTAATATACTACTTGTCCTTGTGAGTGCGACAGACATCTTACAAAGTACAATGCGCGAGTGGCTCAGCGGTGGAGCACCTCCTTGCCAAGGAGGGGGTCGCGGGTTCGATTCCCGTCTCGCGCTTTTTTATTGAAAAAGGGTATCTCCATCGGAGATACCCTTTTTGCAATAGAGAAGCGGAGCTTCTCGAACCCGCTTATTGTATAAGCGGGTTCGTATCTCGCCTGCCGGCTCGGTCGGCGTTCATTTTTTCTTATAAATCCCCCACTCTCCACAATTTTTTATGTATAATGGAAACATGACATACAGGTGTCGTGTTTGCTGTGATAATATCGTTATGCAAAGGAGAAATCATGAAGATAGATAGGCAACTGGGAATTTTATCCATACTGTTACAGAAGGAATCCGTCACGGCTCCTTATTTGTCGGAGATGTTTGAGGTGTCGAGGCGCACCATAAACAGGGACATTGAGGATTTGTGCAGGGCTGGCATACCGATTGCGACGAGGCAGGGAATAAACGGCGGAATCTCAATCATGGCGGGCTACAAAATCGACAGAACCATGCTGACGCGCGCGGAAATGCAGGACATTCTCGCGGGGCTAAGAAGCCTCGATAGTGTGAACGGAACCAACAAATATGGACAGTTGATGGAAAAGCTGTCGGTGGGCTCGTCCGATTTTTTGATGGGAGATCAGTCGATACTGATTGATTTGTCCTCGTGGTATAAGGATTCGCTTGCAGAAAAAATCGAGCTCATAAGAGGGGCGATAGAGCAGAACAGGGAACTGCAGTTCTTTTATTATGCTCCGAGTGGGGAGTCTGACCGCGCGATTGAGCCGTATTATCTTATTTTTCGCTGGTCGAGCTGGTATGTGTGGGGCTGGTGTAAAAGCAGGGAGGATTTTCGCCTTTTCAAACTGAACCGCATGGACAAGGTGCAGATGTCGGAGAATGTTTTTTCAGGCAGGGAAGCCGTCCTGCCTGATTTGAGGGATGAGAGGGTATTTCCGGGTGGAATTAAGGTGAAGGCGTTGTTTGAGGCGGACTGCAAATGGAGGCTTGTCGAGGAATTTGGAGCAAATTGCTTTGAGGAGCAGAAGGATGGGACGCTTCTTTTTCAGGCGGACTACACAAGCAAAGAAAATCTGCTGACGTGGCTTTTGACCTTTCGGGATAAGGCGGAATTGCTCGAGCCAAAGGAACTGAGGGCGGAGCTTTTGCAGAGCATTTTGCGGATGGAAAAGAAGTATGGCAGCGGAAAATAACGGAAAAGGTATGGCAACTGCAAATGCCGGATAAGAAGCAAACAACGGCAAATGACGGAAGAGGAGAGAAGTGTATGGAATCAAGATGTGGTAGTTTGTGTGGGAAATGTGAGTGGCAGAAGAACGGCAAATGCAAGGGATGTGTAAATATCGACAATCCTTTTTGGGGTGCCTGCCCCGTAAAGAGCTGCTGTGAGGGCAGAGGGCTGGAGCATTGCGGAGAGTGCAGTGAATTTCCGTGCACGAGGCTGGTGGAATTTGCCTACGACGAGAAACAGGGGGACTGCGGAGTCAGGCTTGACCAGTGTAAAATATGGTCGGCTGTAAGACAGATGCGGTATGTCTGGTTGGACGATTACCTGATGAAAAAGCCGGGCGTCACGAAGCTGCCGCCACAGTGGAACTGGATTCGCTACGCGATAGGCGGGAAGATGTTTGCGGCGGTGTGTCTTAGTGGGAAGAATGAACCGAAGTATATCACGTTAAAATTGGAGCCGGAGGAGGGAAGCTTACTGCGCGGGCAGTACGATGACATCATTCCGGGATATTATATGAACAAACAGCACTGGAATTCCGTCAATCCGAATGGTAAAATAGAAGATGACCTGTTAAAGGATTTGCTGGATAAATCGTATAATCTGGTGCTTGGAGGTTTCAGCAGGAAGAAGCAGAGTGAGATTCTTGAGAGCGCAGGTGAAGCCGATGGCATTTGATTATAAAAAGGAATACAAAGAGTACTATATGCCGACAAGCAGACCGGAAGAACAAGGACAAACCGACGGTCTGCGTGTGGGACCATGATAATTCGGAGGAATTTGCACCTGACGATACTAATCCGAGGAAATGGACGGCTGAGAACAGACCGAGTCATCAGAAAACAGTCGTAAATCCATAATTAAATAATTGAGAGTTTGATGAAATTGACGTATAATATGTATAGAAGTATTATACATGTTCAAAGGAAGGGTGAGTATATGATAAATGTTTATATTGATGAATTTACACCTTGCCTGAAGGATGGTAAAACAGGAGAACTTGTACAGACAGAAGTTATTAGAGTCAGAAGAAAATCTTTTTTGAAGAAATATAATAAAAAGAACGGGTGGTATGTGAACTGGGCATCATTAGCAGAAGAAAATGAGATATATGCACTTGTTGTTGAGGGTTCAGTTGATATTCAGGGGTTAGTAGCGGTTGCGCCCGATAAAGATATGCGTGCTATGTATATTGCATGGATGTGTACAAGTCCGGATAATAATAAATTATTGACCGATGATGTTCGATATTTTGGCGTAGGAGGTCATTTGTTTGCTATTGCGGCACAGAAGTCTGTAGATTATGGGTATGATGGATATGTGTATGGTTTTGCCGCCAATAAAGAATTGCTTGACCATTATGTGCAGGTATTTAATGGAGAGGTTATTGGCGTATTGCATCCATATCAATTTGCTATTGACGAGTCAAATGCAAAGAAAATAATGGAGGTGTATGATTATGACTGGACAGATGAAGAGGTATAGAGAGTCTTTGAAAGAAACACCGGAACCTATTTTGCTAAGTCAGATTCAGACTAAAATGGATTTAAGGGGACTTATGAAATATGCAAAAGAAAAGGGAAAGAAGGTAATGGAACTTTCTGAGGAGGAGAGAAGGTCTTTTATCAGGTAAAATAAAAAAATTCTTGGAAAATCCCGTGGTTCAGTGTACTATGAATGAGTAGCGAAAACATAAAATTTCAAAAGAGGCAAGATCTCGGAAAAGAGGTAAAGTATGAATTACAGGATTGATGGCGATAATCTTCCGGTGCTCAAGGTGAGATTATCAGCGGGAGAGCAGATTGAGTGTGAAGCCGGTGCGATGTCATGGATGGATGATGAGATTGAGATGCAGACGAAGGCAGGCGGGCTTGGCAGGATGTTTGGCAGAATGTTTACTAATGAGAGTGCATTTACCAACACATATGCGGCAAGGCGGGAAGGGGAGATAGCATTCTCGTCAAAGTTTCCTGGTTCTATCAGGGCTGTGGAGATTACACCGGGAAAGGGTATTATAGTACAGAAGGGGTCATATCTTGCACACTATGGAAATGTGGGCAGTGAGGTGTATATCCAGCAGAAGCTTGGAAGAGGTTTGTTCGGCGGAGAGGGCTTCCTTATGAGAAAATTCACCGGAAACGGAATCGTGTTTCTTGAGATTGACGGTTCGGCACATGAGTATGAGATTCCGGCAGGTGACTGCAAGATTGTTGATACAGGATATGTGGCTGCGATGTCTGAGAGCTGCCGCATGGAGGTAAAGACAATCAAGGGTGTTGGCAATGTCTTGTTCGGTGGTGAGGGATTATTTAACACGGTTGTGTATGGTCCGGGTACGGTGATATTGCAGAGCATGCCGATTGCGTCAACGGCGATGCAGCTTTATCAGTATATGCCGCATCCGTCAAATAACTAATTGAAATATAATCTGAAAATCCATGGGTAGTTGTCCCGCAGGATTTTATTTAATAATATGTATGGGGATATCAGGAAAAATGTCACACATATACCCAAAACCTCAATAATCAAAGACACCTATGGGTATACGGCGGGCAATTTTTGTTTTTATACCCTGTTTTACAGGAGAAGTGCCTTAAAATTGGGTATAAAGCATAAATAAATGCCTTATATACCCAAGCAATGGTAAAAATCAGCCCCGTCCGGGTATAGATGTCACATTAAGTGGCTTCATACCCGGCGGGGCCGTTAATTTGCCGGAACAAAATAAAATGCTGCGTCTGTATCTTTATTTGTGCGGGCACAGACTACTTTGTAAGCTCCGCCACAACCTGATTGATTATCTTGCCGTCTGCTTTGCCCTTTAATTCGCCCATGACAGCCTTCATAATCTGTCCCTTGTTTCTGGTTGCGAGCACATCGGCGAACTTCTCGTTGAGAATTGCGGCAACTTCGTCTGCAGAAAGCATCTTAGGCGCGAATTCACTCATGATTTCATATTTTTTCTTATAATCCGCAAGAAGCTCCGTGCGGTCTGCAGGGCAGGTGTCTATCTGCTCCTTTACTGTTTTTATCTCCTTTAAGATTGCCTCGATTGCCATGTCGTCAGGGATGTTTTCGCGGCAGCCTGCATCAATGCCCTTTTTCTTTACGGCTGATACGAGGTCGGCAATGGCGTCCTTTCTGAATTTATCTTTTGCCTTCATAGCGGCAATCATAGCGTCCTGTAATTCCTTTAATTTCATAACTTGTGTCTCCTCTCCGGAATAAAATCCTTGTGATGTTGTTGGGAACGCATTCCCTCTAGCAGTACATTATACTCTTTTAAAATCGGATTGAAAAGTATTGAGTACAAAAATCATTACTTCGTGCAAAGTCGTCCGTGTGGGCTTGCTTTTATTCGGATATTCGTATATAATGTATTGAATTGAGTATTATCCATGCGGAGGTGCGGTATGAACGGGCTCAAGGGCTATATCTCCATTCGGAAGGCGTCCTACCGTTGGGACGTGTCGGAGCGTCGAGCCAATCAGTATTGCGCCGAGGGGCGGATCCCCGGCGCGTCTCGGTTCGGGCGTTCATGGGCGATCCCGGAAAACGCGGAAAAGCCGTCCGACCCGCGCTTCAAGGGGCAGCACTGCGATTCCGGCAGGACAAGCACCTGACGAATCCCCCCCCCCCGCATTGGAATTGGAAGCATCCGCAAAAAGGAAGTGAGTGCGATGGCCTGCGATGAAACCCTATACCGCCAATATCTTAGCGGCGACGACGAAGGGCTTAATGCCCTGATGAAAAAATACGGCGACCCCCTGACCATGTATATCGACGGCTATTTGCACGACGTTCACGAGTCCGAGGAGCTGATGCTGGACGTTTTCGCCTATCTGTTCACGAAAAAGCCCCGCATCCGGGACGGCGGCTTCAAGGCATATCTCTACAAGGCGGCGCGGAATATGGCGCTGCGCCATAAGAGCAAACGAAAGACCTTGTTCAGCCTCGATACGCTGACCGGCGAGCCGGACGGGCGGCTGCTGGCGGAGGAGGTCATCTGGACGGAGGAGCGAAACCGCATCCTGCATTTCTGCATGGGCGAAATGAACCCGGACTATCGGGAAGTCCTCTATCTCACCTATTTTGAAGGCATGAGCTACGCGCAGGCGGCGGAGGTCACGGGAAAAACGGTGAAGCAGATCACCAACATGGTGTATCGCGGAAAAGAGAGCCTGCGAAGGCTGCTGGAACGGGAGGGGATCACAAATGCGGAGTCATGAAGAGCGCGTCGCGGAGACAAAGCGGCGCATCGCCAAAATTGAGCGGGAGAAACGGCGGCGGCGCAATACGATCACCATGGCTTCCGCCGTGGCGGCGTGCCTTGTGCTGCTCATCGGCGCGTCCCTCGCCATGCCCGGTATTGCCGAGAGCATCCAGACAGGCAATTATTCCGGCTTTGAAACGGCTGCCAGCATGTATGGCGGAGGTGCTGCATTGGGATACATCGTCATTGGACTGCTGGCGTTTTTACTTGGTGTGTGCGTGACCGTTCTGTGCTTCCGGCTGCGGCAGATGTGCCGTGAGGACGGGCAGGACAAGGAAAGCGAGGATGCGCATGGAGCTGATTGAGAACCTGCTGCAACTGCTGACCACGTTCGTCGGCGCGCTGCTTTCGGGTATCGCCTACCGCAAAAGCGGCAGACAGTCGTTTTTTCTGCTGCTGTGCTTCTATGGCTGCTTTGCCCTCGGTGCGCTCTACTGGACGCTGTATCTTCTGCTGTTCGACACTACGCCACGGGTCTTTTATGTGTCGGAGTTCGGCTGGGTGGCGAGCGTAATTTTCCTGCGCATTTTGCAAGCAACGCTCGCCAGTCAGGACGAGCGCAGCTTCCGCTGCCGCAGGGCATGGCTCGCGCCTGCGTTCGGCGTGCCGCTGCTGGCGTTCTACTGTACCTTCGGGGACATCCTCTCCAACATGATCTGGTGCGGCATGATGATATGGCTCTCCTTCTGCGCCATTCGAGGGCTGGTCTACGCCAATGGGCAGACAGGTGCGGCGCGGAATATGCGGTGGTTTCACATCGGCGTGCTGTGCTTTGCGTTTGCAGAGTATCTGCTTTGGACGGCGGGCTGCTTCTGGCCGGATACCTCTCCGGCAAGGCCCACCTTCTGGTGCGATATGCTGCTGACGCTTGCCATTCTGGGGCTGCTGCCCGCCACGAGAAAGGCGGTGGACGCATGACCTATATTGAAAACATCTTCCTCTGCATGGTATCTCCCCTGCTGGTGGCTGCCCTGTGTATGGGCAGGCGGCAGCTCCGCTTCTTCCTATTCTGCATTGCAGGGATGGGGGTATGCCTGATTTCGGCCTATATCAATACCTTCCTCGCGGCGGTGTGTCAGGCGGACACCCTTGCCGCCACAGCGGAGATCGCACCGGTGGTGGAGGAAATGATGAAGCTACTGCCGCTGGCGTTCTATCTGCTGGTGTTTGAGCCGGAGGGCGATAAAATCAAGGCTGCCGCCATCACCGTGGCTCTCGCCTTCGCCACGTTTGAGAACGTGTGCTATCTCATTCAGAACGGCGCGGACCGCTTCTCCTTCATCTTCTTCCGCGGCTTCGGCACGGGAGCCATGCACGTCCTCTGCGGTCTGATCGTGGGCGGCGGACTTGCATATACATGGTGGCGGACGTGGCTGAAGATCGCGGGCACCTGCGGGCTGCTGGGCGCGGTCATCACCCTACACGCCATCTACAATCTGCTCATCGTCCACGGCGGCGCAGCGCAGTACATCGCCTACGCCCTGCCGGTGCTGCTGGTGACGGCAGGAAGGCTATCCGTTTTCCGATTATCACGGAAGCAATAACAGAATATCCACTCCATGAGAGCTGCTTTTTGGCGGCTCTCAATTTTTTTGAAAAATTTTGCGTTTTGGGTGAGAGTTTTTTCGATTTTTTGTACCTATATAAGTGAAGGGGTTTTTAAGCTGCATTTCAAAAAATCCAGAGAGGAGGTTCAAACGAAATGTACGATACCGCAAGACGGGTCGCACTCGTCAAGCAGCGGGTGCGGGAAAACACCCGACGAAGGCAGCGGCGCGAGGCAATAAGCCTCTCAGTAGCGTGTATACTGCTGTGCGCGGTCTTGACGCAGGCGGCGGGCATGGTCGTCGGGTTGGGGCAGACCGCCGCGCAGGGTATATTCGGCGCGATGCTGCTGCGGGAGGACGCGGGCGGCTATGTGCTGGTGGGCGTCGTTGCCTTTGCAGCAGCGGCGGCGATCACCGCGCTGTGCTTCCGGCTTAGAAGCAAGGAAAAACGTAGAAATGACGGGGCGGACAAGCCCGCCCGACACGAAAAGGAGGAGAAAAGCAAATGAAGAAACGAATACTCAGCATCCTGCTGCTGTGCAGCATGGTGCTGACCATGCTGCCGACAGCGGCGTTTGCAGCGGTGAGCGATTCGCTGGGCAACACACCTGAGGAAAATCAGGCGATTTTGGAGCAGCTCGCCGCCTTGAACGGCGGTAGCAGCGACCAAGTGCTTTCCATGCTGAACACTTTGGGGCTGCTGGATGAAGCCGGCAATTTCAAGGTGGATCAAACCATCACGCTGGACGGCCAGGTGTTGACACTGGCGGCTGTCATGGAGCTGCTGGAAAATCCCGCCACGGATCTCACCCGTATAGCCGACGTGGATGGGACTCCGGTGGCACTGGGCGATTTGAAGACCATGATCCAAATCGAACAGGAGTTGCAGCGGATTAAGGACACCTATTTCTCCGGCAGGGAGTTTACCGGGGAAACTCTGGAGAATCTCAATAGTCTGATGGAGCAGTTGGAGCTGCAGGGCATCAGTTTGCAGTATTCCGCCTCTGCCACAGCGCCTGTGGGCGTTGAGACGGTGGATATGAGCGGCATGATGAGCCAAACGCTAGAGAATCTCGCAAACAACAGCTGGAGCTCCGGGGCTTTTACTGTATACGGCGGAAAACCGGTCGGCTTTTCCTACCGCATTCAAAAAGGCCAGCTCAGCGAGTATATCACCGGTGTGGAGGTCTCGATAGGCGAGACGAGTGAGGTCGTCGAGCAAAGCGACGGGTCATACAAGCTGACCTATGACGTAGGCTCGACTTTCAGTTTAGGTGGTTGTAAAATCACTGTCAAGGTTACAACCAAAGGAGGGAACCCAGACTGGCTCAAGAATTCTTATTCCTATGGCGACCTGCTGGGGATGATTGAATTTTACGATGCGGAAAATCTGGTGTTCTATGACGGTGCCGCTTATACCGACCACTGTCAGCTCAAGCTAAAAAAGACGGTTAATGCTCCCACAATAAAAACATCAATGAACGCGCCGAGCTATGATAAAGAACTCAAAAATACAACCATATTATATGATGATTTGTTTATTCCTTTGCTGGCAGATGAATACCTTGCAGCCACCGGTGCCAACAATCCGGACTTCGTTGCGCTAAGCGATACCATTGGAATTTTGGAGGGTGCCCGCAACTCGGTGCTTCCCGTCGGCTCCGACCCATTTTATCAGCCATACCAAATCGACGCCAGCATCGAGTTTGACTGGAGTACCGACGCAGCTGCCTATACTGGCCCTGCGCCGTATGGCAAGAATAATTCTAGAAACCCTCAAGTCTATGCCCCGTTCTATCTGACGGAGTACAAGCTCGACGGAACAGCTCTGACGCTCAGCGGCGACAGAAAGAGAACGGAGGAATGTACGATTAACAAGGGCAGTACGGTCAGCATCTCCCTGCAGTCTACCACGCAAAACAGAGGGGATCAGCAGTACTATCTGCCCTTTGAACTGTATCTGAAGAATGTAAATAGAGATACCCAAAATTCCACCACCACCGCCAAGACCAGCGACGTCACCGCCGAGCTGGTGGACACGGACAATCCCATCATTCAAAGCGTCACGGCCCCGGGGGAAACCTATGCCAGCGGACAGCACGTGCCTATCACAGTTACCTTTAACGAGTTCGTGGATCTTAGAAAAGCCAGCGTGACCATCAATGGCAAAGTGTATAGCGCCGCTGAGCTTTCCATGAACGACTACGGCGTCACGGCAATGCTCTGGTATCCGGTGCAGGATGCGGATGACACCACGGTCACCGTCAATGGTATGACCGATGTGGAAGATGTTTTCGGTCATACGCTGGATACCACATCCTATCAAAGCAACTCGATTGCCGGCGTTACGCTGAAGAGCGTCTTGATGCGCAACGCCCCCACCGCACTGACCGCCGACTACGACAACGGCAAGGCATCGTTCACGATGAACGCCAACATGGAGCAGGTCTACAAGACCGTATACAGCAATTATCACACCCCGGCAGGCACAGACCCGAAGGAAGCCCCTTTCCGCCTCGAGCTGAGGTACGGCTCCGCGGAGGCACCAAGCTATCTGCAGGTCTATCTGGACACAGAGAAGGAAGTCTTCACCATTAGCGACTACGCAATCGCACCCTCTGCTTTCGACCGCATCTACACGGTGACGCTGCAGGCCAACGAGGGCACGAAAGCCGATCCTGACTGGGTGAATGTTCTTCCCCTGACCCGGCAGTTCACGGTGGCAAAGAAAGTTTCCGCGCACACGGTGACCATCGTCCCGGAAACGAATGCCTCCGACTATACGATTTCCCTCGGCAAAACCACCCGCCCCACGCTTCAGGCAGAGGTTTTGGGGGCAGGCGGTGAGACGGCCAGCTACACCACCGGCAAATGGAGCAGCAGTGACACGCTCATTGCCACCATCAACGAGGATACCGGCGTTGTTGCCACCACAGGAACCAAGGTGGGAGCCGTCACCTTTACCTTTACGGCGGACAATGGGACTGAGGACACTGCCGATGATGTGACGGGCGAGTCAAAGCCCTATACCGTGACGGCAGGCAATTCCCTGGCACTGGTGATTCCCGGCGGCGCGTCCATCGTGACGCGGGTAAATCAGCCTGCCACCGTGCTGTGGAGCTCCAACGCCGCGCTGATGGCACCGGGCAAAGAGTTCAATTACAGGATTGACCTGTATGAGGGCAACTACGCGAATGAGGCGGCGCTGAGCGGTCTCAAGCCCGTTGAGACTTATACCGCCGGCAAGGATAAAAACAGCGTGCGGATCGAGGAGAATGTGCTCTCCAAGCTCTCCAACGGCAATACCCCTGCCTACACGGTATTGGTTTCCATGCCGCATCCCAACGCCGGGGGTGAGGACGTCCGCTTGTCGGCACTTGCCTGGATCATCGTGCAGGCACCACCTGCCACAGCCAGGCTGACACCGCCCCAGAGCATTTACCTCAAGGATACTGACGGCACCGTCAATATCGACTGGTCGGTGGAAAACACCACTGAGGGCGCCCCTTTGCAGCCCACGCTGACCATTACCCGGGTCACAGAGGACAACACCACCACCAAAGTGGTGGACAGTGTGCGCCTATCCGGCACCTCCGGGAGCTTCCCCCTGTCATTACAGAGTGTGCAAGCCGGCAATCTGAAGGACACCTATCAAGTGGTTTTGAGCGTGGAGAATCCTGGTGAGGAATCTCCCAGCACCGACTCCTTCCCCCTGTATGTCTACGATGCCGACGCACTGAAGGTGCAGGACGACGAAGGAAAGACGATTTCTGCGCTGACCATGGACAATACCTCCAAGGTCAGCGGCACCCTGCCCACCGATACAGCTGAAATTTTCCAGCTGCGCCAGGAGTTGGGGCTGATCGAGTACATAGGCATCAACTATGACGAGTACGGATGGAACTCCTTTAAAGACGGCATCCGGTGGCTCTCCAGCAACAACAATGCTATTTCCGTCAACTACAAGCAGGGCGGACTGTATGAGGACATCAGAAACTTCTCCTTTGATTCCTACCTTCCCGAAACCAAAATGGCGCTGTCCGGCTTGGCCAACGGCACCGCAACCGTCACGGCTACCCATGCCGCCACGGGCATGAATGCCGCCGTACAGGTGACAGCGAAAACGCTGCAAAATAAGTTCTATCTCTTCCAGCTGACGCCTGCAGCGGAAACTACGCTGCAATACACCGACGGCAAAGGTGTGTCCAAAACGGTCACGACCAACAGTGAAGGCGTGCTGGCGCTTTACGAACCCAACGGAATCGCCAGTGAGGTGTCTCTGCGGTCTGGCTCCGGCGCGGATATTTACCTGGGCACCATCTATAAAGAAAATCTGCGTTCCGGCGAGCGGGATGCCACAAAACTGCAGCTTTATCCATTGAATACCTTCAGCCTTCGGCGAGTCGCCCGGGCATCTGTGACGCTCATCACGCCGGGCGGCGATCCGCTGGCGAACAAGACGGTGACCGTTCGCGGCGGCGTTTATAAAAACGGAGGCTACTGCGAGACAGCTCTGCTGGGCTCCAGGGCAGGAGCACTTGTCAGCGGCATCACCGGCGACACCTATACCACGGATGCGGCGGGAAATATAACCGTCTATCTGGATTCCACCCAGTTCTGGTCGGCCGAAAAGGGTGAGAGCAACACCACGGCGCTTTCCGCTCTGGATCAGCTGGAGTACATTCTGGAGATCAGCGCAATTGACGGCGACAAGTACTATCCGCTGCTGCTGACTGTCAACGGCAAGCTGGGCGTGGACGATGTAATGCGCACCGCAGAGGGCGTTGTCTCTCTGGAGCGCGTGCCGGCGGGGGAGGAAAACAAACCCTTCATTGTGGCGCAAAGCGTTGATTACGGTCTTGCCAACGGTCAGAAGGTGGATGTCCGCAGCTCGACTGGGAAGATTGGCCCTAACAGCAGCTTTAAAACAGCAAGCCTGCACACCACCATGTTCCTCTGGGGCGAGGATATTGCCGACGCGCGGAATTACAGTCTCAAGCTGGCGGACGAATACGGCGTTCTTCCTGCCGCCCAGAGCAGCAGTACCACGCAGTATCCCTTCTCATCCATCCCCGTAGTGGAAAACGATCTGACCCTCACCGAGGCCACCATGACCACATCTGGATGGATCGCCGACGGCAAGGATGTGGGTATGAAAACGCAGCTGAGCCTGAACGGCAGCCTGCTACAGGAGAAAATAATGCCCTTCAGGGTCGTTGATCTGACCCGAGTGCCCAAGGTGACAGAGGATGAGCGCGTCACCGGTATTCTGTTGACGATGAAGGACTCCAGTGGAGTGAATGACGTTGACTTTGGCGGAGTGGGCGATAGTAACATTCTCAAGGTGCTGACCGGACGGCTGGATGATCTGAGCGGTCCGGTGGACACATCCGTGTTCAAAATGCTTATCACCCCTAGCGAAGATCCTTCCGTGTTCCGTGCCATGATTTGGGCCGGGTACAATACGCTGGAGATGGAGGACATGGACTATTCCGAGGACGGCGTGGCCTTGGGTGCGAATGTGCTGACGCAGAACCTGGAAGTGGGCGTGCCCGGGACCGGGGACCTGAGCCAGATGGCCCAGGGCACCTATGATCCCAAGGGGGACTACAGAGCCAACTCCATGGTCGGCAAGGTCACCAACACGGATCTCAACTTGCAGTTGGAGGGCTTTTACGAAGCGGAAATCCGCTATAACGCCGAAAAAAAGGAGTGGGAGGTTTTCACCGTAGGCGGCGGATTTACCGCCGGCGTTGGCGTGGGCTTCAACTTCAGCGTGAACGCCATGGCTGGTCCCGTGCCGTTGACAGCAACCTTTGAGCTGGGTGGTGCCATTCAGCTGGATTTCCGTACCGCAGTGCGCTACGGCCGGCAGGGCGAGGGTACAGAGCTTGCCTGGAGCGATCCCACGGCCACGGCTGTGAATGACTTTTTGACCACGCTGCGTATCAACGCCTATGTCCACGCGTTTGGCGGCATTGGCTTTGACTATTCGGTCGTGGCGCTGAAGATCGGCCTATTCGGTAATTTGGATGTGGACAGTCAGAATAAGTTCCTTTCCCGCACCTATCTTGCCGACGAGACAAAGCGCCAGATCAACGGTCAGGCCCTGGGGATCCAAAGCGAAGTGGGAATCAAATTTGTGGCAACCTTCCTGTTTATCTCCTACGAGGCGGTGATCGCCTCCGGAACCCTTGGAGCCACCAGGACTTTTAATGACTGGAAAACAATCGACGACTACTGGAATAGCGCCACCAGTGGGCTGAGCCTTGCCTCGCTGAGGATGGCGGCGGTCCAGAGCGGAATGCAGGTGGCTTCTGGCAGTGCAACGCTCCAAAGCCGGGACTATCTGGAGCAATATGCCCGTACTTGGGGCCAGCCCCAGCAGCGGATGATGCTGTTCTCTCTGAACTCCACCAATGGGTTGGAAAACATCCAGACCAATGCCAACCCCACATCCTATCCACAGCTCAGTGATGACGGGAAGGTATTGGCCTACATTAACGACGGAAACAGCAGCAGTATTTACGACAGCCGGGCGCATTTCTCCACCCTCAATGGCGGCGTCTATACTCCCTCCAGTGAAATTGACGTTCCCACAGAGTTCCCCGGCTACGGCGACACGAGCGTTTCTTTGTCTGGCACTGGCAGCTTCGCGGCGGCGGCTTGGGTTCGCATGGGCACCGACCTGCCGGGTAAAAATGCCGGTGATCCCGTGACATTGGAAGAGCAAAACCTGCTGATGAACAGCACGGAGATCGTAGTGTCCGTCTACAACGGCACAACCTGGACTTCCACCCGCCTAACCAACGATGGCACGCCGGATCTGGCCCCAGCTACGGCAGTGGGCGGCGACGGCAAGGCCATCGTGTTCTGGCGCAGCGTTTACACCCCAGATCCCGGTACGCAGGGCAGCAACCTGCTGAACTTCACGACCAGAGATTGTATCATGTACAGTTGCTATGACAGCAGTAACGGCGACTGGAGCAATGCCAAAATGCTTTATAACGGTGCTACTGGCAGCGTGAAGGCGTTGCAGGCGGCCATGCTGCCCGACGGAACCGCTATGGCGGTTTACTCGCTGGACCGCAGCGGAACCGGAGATACCTCCGCCTACGAGATCGCCTATTGTACCGTGGCTGCTGACGGAACTCCCGGTACAGCCATGCTGGCGACCTGTGACAGCAATCTTGACGAAAACCCCCAGGTCGTTGCAGCCAACTTCGGCAGCGGGGATGACCGATTTGTCATCGGTTGGCACAGTGTCCGAGACGGCAGCAGCGATATTCAGCTGTTGGCTGTGGACGGCAGCGGCACCATGTCCAACAGTTTCCCCGGCTCTTTGTCTGTCCTGACCAGCAGCGGCAACGCCGTCGTGGGCGGAGACTTTCGCTTCGCTTCCCTCAGCGGGGATCATCGCAGCCGCAATGATCTTACCATCGTCTGGAACGAGACTGTCAATAACGCAAACGGCGCGGTAGATCACGGCATTTTGAAGGCGGCCAAGCTGCGCTATGCCGAAAATACCTACACGCTCTCCGCACCATTGGAATTGGCAGAGCTGCCGGATCGCACGCTGGCTGACCACTTTGATGCCTATGTCAGCGGCAGCAATCAGGTGCAGGCTGTCATTCAGGCCACCTTCTATGACGATGAAAACCCGCAGGTAATCGGCAACGTGACCGTTCCGGGTGAGAAAACGATCCTCTATACCGCTACCTCTGATTTTGTCACCGACGCGGTGGCAGTGGAACAGATCGGTGTGGATTATGCAACGCTGGCGCTGAACAGCCTGACACCAATTCGCTTTACCATCCGCAACACCGGGCTGAACGATGTGACAAATCTAACGGTCAAGCTTGGCAGCGGGGAAACCGCCACCTTTACGGAAAAACTGCTGCCAAATGAAAGCACCACCCTTACCGTCTGGCACCATGTGAAGGACCGCGTGACCAACCCGAGCTATACCATCACCGCCGCCGGCGGCATCAACGAAAACGGCACAGTGTATCTGGATTATCCCGACATTGGCATCTCGCAAATGGAAGTGATTGCGGAGAGCGCCGGCAAGCGCACGGTGCGCATGACCCTCTATAATTCCTCTGCCGCCACGCTGGCTGGCGGAAAGAACCGCGAGGTGAAGCTTGCGTTCTATGCGGATGATCTGCATACCAAATCTGCAGTGGTAGCCTGCGCCACAAACGGCGTATCGGTTCGCGATAATGAAATCACCATTTCCGAAGACAGCGCCCTCGCCCGCATCGATCAAGGAACCTTTACACTGGACCTGACCTATGATCTGGGCAAGTATATGAACTCAATTGGCAAAACCGAGATACCAAATGTGGGTACCTATCTGTACGCCGAGGCGTGGGCGGAAGGTCAGATCGGTGGAACGGGAAATAATCAGCGCCTGCCGGAGTATGACGGCAGTGACAGCGAGGCCAGCGTCCATATGACCGGCGCACTGGCCCGCACCGGAGAGCGGATGACGATGGATGTGACACAGGGGAACGACGGAAACGGTCACAGCACCGCCGCCATTACCCTGCGCAACAACTCCCTGCAGTCTCAGACTAGCGCAGCACTGGTGACCACGCTGCTGGATGCTGCCGGGACCGTTCTGGAAACGAAAAAGACCAGTATTGGCGGTGACATCTCCGGGGAAACCTTCCAGACGGAAACCGTCACCTTCTCCCGGCTTGGCACCCGCGTAGTGGTGCGAGCCGCAGTGTCCGGTAATGACCTTCTGACCTTTGAAGGTCTGGCAGTGGGGCTCGGCGATTTTACCGCCAACGGAACGAACTATACCTATACGCTGCAAAATGATAGCGGAGCAACATCTACGCTAGTCACAGCGGTGTCTGGAAACGGCGAGCCCGTGAGCATCAACGGACAGGCTCTGTCCACCGGCGGCAGCGCAACCGTTGCCATCCCCAACAGCGGCACAACCGACATTGTCGTGGTAATCGGTGCTAAAACCTACACGTTGACGATTCTGCGCAATAGCGGCACAGGCGGCAATGAATGCGGTGGCGGCAGCGAGTGGAAGTACGATGCCGACAACCACTGGCATGAATGCTCCTGCGGCGATAAGAAAGATGTTGCAGCACACACCGCAAGCGACTGGATTATTGATACTCCGGCAACGGCTACCGCCGACGGTACGAAGCATAAGGAATGCACCGTCTGCGGTTATACGATGGCAACCGAAACCATTCCGGCAACCGGCGGCGGTGAGCATACTCACAGCTACGGCAGCGAGTGGAAGTACGATGCCGACAACCACTGGCATGAATGCTCTTGCGGAGATAAGGCCGATAAGGCGGCGCACGACTTCAAGTGGATTGTTGACAAGGAAGCGACCGCAACGCAAAATGGCTCCAAGCATGAAGAGTGCAAGGTTTGCGGCTGCAAGAAGGCGGCAGTTGAGATTCCAGCTACCGGAACACCGACTGATCCGGATTCTTCGCAGACCGGTGACAACAGCAATATGCTCCTCTGGATCGCACTGCTGTTTATCAGCGGCGGTGCTGTGATCGGCATCACCGTTTACAGCAAAAAGAAGAAAGAAAACGCTGAATAAATCAGCTGCGAACCTTTGAGCGAAGGGCGGTGACGAACATTGTCGTCATCGCCCTTTCGCTTGGACTGGAGAAGTACCACATGATGCGGTGCTATGCATAAATATAATACGTTATACACGCTAAGTTTATAGAGCATGTTTTGCCTCCAACATCGTAATATATTTTTGTAAACCATAGTAAATTTTTTTATTTTGTGTTACAATCAATTATCGAATGTGGGTACATTACACTCATGATAAAATGGAGGACAGAATATGGAGTATGATGAAAAAGAATTTGAGGCGCGTGCCAATCGTATAGCAAGAGGAATGTGGCTTGCCATGTTGGTTGTATTTTCAGCTGCTTATGCGGTTGAAGTTGCGAAGGGGCGCAGGAGCACAGCTTACTATGCCATGCTGTTGGTTTGCGGCTGGGTGCCTTTTATAGCGGGCTGCATTTTGCTGAAGCTGCAGGGAGCGGCTACAAAACAATATAAGAATGTTCTTGCGTATGGCTTCGGTATAGTTTACCTGTATATCATGGCGACTACGAAGCAGGGCTTTGCATTTACATACATTTTTCCGCTTGCGAGCATGGTCATGATTTATAAGGATAAGTGGTACCTGCTGCGTTTCTCGACAATGAATCTTGTGATAGTGGGTATCAATATTGCAAGCTGTTATTTTGGCGGAATGAAAACTCCTGAGGATAAGCTGTATTATGAGCTGGAGTTTGGAATAACCATGCTTTGTTATTTTGGATATATCATGTCAACCAGCCACCTTATAAGGTCCGATGGTTCGCTTTTAGGTTCTGTGAAGGATAATCTTAATCGTGTGGTGATGACTGTACATCAGGTAAAGGGTGCGAGCAGCACAATAGTTGATGGTGTTACGGTAATACGTGAGTTGTCCGAGGAGAATAAGGAAGGTGCGGGTGCTGTAGTTTCAAGAATGGAGAATGTTGCACAGAATAACGCCGTGCTCAGTGAGAAGATTGATTCTACAATGAACATGACTAATGATATCAATGAACAGGTAGGGAATGTAGCTGGTCTTGTAGAGCATATTGTTGATATAAGTGAGAAGTCAGCACAGCATGCAGCTTCAAGCTCCGGACAGCTTGAGAGTGCTGTTGAAGCAACTAATTCCATGGCAGAGCTTTCGGCAGATGTCGAAAATATTTTAAGTGACTTCCACAGCCAGTTTGAGCGTGTGAAGGAGGAGACAAGTACTATTGAGGGAATCACCTCAAAGACTAACCTGCTTGCGCTTAATGCGTCAATCGAGGCTGCAAGAGCCGGGGATGCAGGTCGCGGCTTTGCGGTAGTTGCCGATGAGATAAGAGATCTCAGTACAGGCACACAGAAGTCCTCCGGCAGTATTATGGAGGCTCTTAGACTTCTTGAAAGCACATCGGACAAAATGACGGAATCAATAACAACAATACTCAAGCTTATATCAGAGACCTTGAAGACTATTGAGCTTGTAAATAGCAGCGTTGGAACGATTGCAAGTGATTCCAAGCAGCTTGGAGACGAGATACAGGTTGTGGATTCGGCAATGAAGCATGTTGAGACTTCAAACCAGAGCATGGTTGACAATATGAAGCAGGTTCAGGACATTATGGTTACGATTGTAAAGGGTGTTAAGGAGTCGGAAGAGACTACCAGAACCATGATGAGCAAGTATGATGAGACTGCCAAGAGCGTTTCAGATATAGAGAGCGTTGTAGGCAAGCTGGTATCTGAGCTTGGAGCAGGCGGATTCATGAGCGTTGAGGATATTCAGGAGGGAATGAGTGTAACCTTGTTCGACCAAGAGAGTGGAAAAGAGTATCACACAACAGTTACGTTGGTAAAGCATGGCAATGTGTATATTCCGGCAGCCGACAAGCTGGCTTCATTCTTAGGTGACTTTAAGAATAAAAAGTATAACATACATATTATAGTTAACAATGAACTGTATATATGGAAGGATTCGTGTGTTGCTGCAGACAGGAACACGTCCGGACATTACATGCTTGTTTTTTCCTCAAGACCTGAGGTCATGAATAGAAGAAAGTATCCGAGACTTGCGATGACCAATTCATGCGAGACTTTAATTAAGGGAACAGCACATACTGCAATAGGTAAGCTGGTGAACATAAGTGCAGGCGGATTCGCATTTGCAGTCAGGGATGAAGCCTTCAAGACTGCAATAGGAAAAGAAGTCGAAATAAAAATCAATGCTTTTGAGCTGTTGAAGGGAGAGAAGCTCACAGGTGTTATTATACGTTCAACGGATGATGATGGTACCTACATAGTCGGCTGCCGTATGCCTGAGGACAACGAGGACATTATGAACTATGTTAAGGATAGAATGAAGTAAATCCTTTTTTACCGTAAGGGTCATAGACCGGGTGTCAGAACATGCATAATTAATCTATGAGTGTATAACGTATTATATTTATGCATAGATATAATACGCTATGCACGGCCAGGTATATAGCATGTTCTGATACCCGGCAACTATAAGAAAAAAATATTGGTAAAGAAACTGCGGTTATATACAGTCTGCTGCGTTGGCGGATTGATATGACAGCAGTTTTTTTGGGTGGAATCAGATTCTGGTGCGAACGTAAAGAATACCCTTATCAGAGTTCTTATGACATCTTGCTTTGTACAACGGAGCTGATATGCATAAACATAATACAATATACACTCAAATACTAACTGGCACGCGTTGCCCACGAATTGAATTTTTAAATAAAAGTAAAAAGGTTCTGTTTTAGTTGTGACATGGAGATAAATGTGCTATAATATAGTTATAAATACTAGTTTATGGATAAAAGAAAACCGGTGTTGGAAATGAGGATTTATTTTTTATGAATAGAAATGATGTCCACAAAGGATATATAAGTAAGATGAGCCTGCATGACAGGGAACTGCTTGGTGCCATAGTCGGGCTTGCAAAGACCTGTGGAAACAATCCGTACACGGATGACACGATTAAGCTTATATGTGACGCTCTTTTAGCGTTCAATGAGGGCTGTGACAAGGCGCAGACTGAGGAGTGGCTTGAGAGGCTGCATAAGGAAAAGTACAACATTTCCCCGGGCTGTGCGGTGTGTCAGTCAAGGTGCGGCAATACGGATGATTATGACATCAGCCTTATTCTTGGGGAAGAGCAGGATAAGCTTGATATAAAGCAGGAGCTTATAGTACATTCAGTGCTGCTCGCGGACGCAGCTATGCGAAACAGAGGCTTGTATTCGGATGAAGCGTACAGGCGGGTATTGCTTGGGGTTCTTACAGTCCTTTCATACGAGATGTCATTGAAGGGACTTGAGAATGCCGCAGAGCAGGCAGAAAGATGGGAGGTACAATAATGGCAGCTACCAATTGCGAGATGTGCAGTTATTATGTATATGATGAAGAGTCGGAGTGCTATGTATGCGATATGGACCTTGATGAGGATGACCTTGTGAAGTTTCTTCAGGGCACTAATGACAGGTGTGCGTATTTTTCCATGAACGATGAATATGCCGTTGTAAGAAAGCAGATGTGATATTTGGCGGATATGTCACACCGAGGAAATGCATAGCATTTTCGAGGCAGCTCTGAACAGTTACATTGATTTTTTGAAATAGGGCTACCGTAATCCCACTGGATTTAGAAGCGGAGGAAGCCTGTGCGGCAATATAAGCTTCGGCAATAAAAATTATTAATAGAAAAGATGAGGTAAATTATGTTTCGTATAATTTCAGATGGCTCCTGCGACCTTGGCACAGAGCGCGCAAAAAAGTATGATATAGATGTGGTTCCTTTCTATGTTTCCTTTGATGAGAAGCAGTATGACAGGGAGATAGCAGATATTGGAATCCGCGATTTTTATGAGAGAATGGTTAAGGACAAGGGTGTGTACCCTAAGTCATCAATGCCATCGGTTGATGACTATGTGAAGGCATTTATGCCGTATGTAAAAAACGGCGAGGAGATACTGTGCCTGTGCATAACAACCAAGTTCTCAGGCTCATATAACTCTGCGATGAATGCCAGGAACATGGTACTTGAGGATTATCCGGATGCGGTCATTGAGGTTATGGATACGCAGGTTGACACAGTGCTTCAGGGAATATTCACACTTGAGGCGGCGAGAATGCGTGACGCAGGCTGGAGCCTTTCAGATACGATTAAGAGACTTAACGAGATGATACCTCACTCAAGAATATTATTCACAGTCGGCTCAATGGACTATCTTGTGCATGGCGGAAGAGCGGGAAAGACTGCCGGAATAATCGCTGGAACACTGGGGCTTAAGCCAATGATTATATTAAAAGACGGAGAAATCTACTCCGGTGGAATAGCACACGGAAGAAAGAAGTCCATGGTCAAGGTTATAGACCTTATGCATAAGTACTTTGCGGAGACAGGGGAGAACATAGATGACTATGTTATTGTCGTAGGCTTTGGGTATGATGAGAAGGAAGCGGTTCAGTTCAGGGATATGGTTCAGGCGGATACAGGAAGAAATGACATAGACATATTCCAGATTGGCGCGACGATAGCGGTGCATACGGGACCTTATCCGCTTGGAGTGGGGATACTCAGAAAGGCGTTCTGATAATTTCTTTGCGGCTTGGTCTGGGGTTATAAAATATATTGGAATTGGAGAATGTTTTGACTTCAATATCATTGGAGAAGACTATGTTTATAAAGGATGATAATACCTACAACGATATAAGGGAAAAATCGTTAAACCGGTGGCTTGACGAGATGGAAAAGCATGAGGATATCGCAGTGCGCGGAGGCGTGAAGCTGACCCGCGAGTATGTCCTGCACCTGAAGGCTGAGATAGAGAGACTTAAGGGTGAGAATGAGTTAAAGAACAGCTATCTTAAAAAGATGAGTAAGAGGAGCAAGTGATAGAGGGACTGTAGCCGTAAATTGCCGGTACAGCCATTTTTATACCGAAATATAAAGGAGAACACATGATGGAGCAGAAAAAATTAGTTGCATTGACTTTTGACGATGGACCGACGGCGGGCATTACCGACAAGGTGCTTGATGTGCTTAAGGAGAACGGCGTGGTGGCAAGCTTTTTCCTGATAGGAAACTATGTCACCGACAGTACGGCACCGCTTGTTAAGCGCGCACATGACATGGGCTGTTCAATCGAAAACCATTCACGCACACATAGCGCGATGACCACTTTATCGGAACAGGAAATCCTTGACGAGATAAGCTATACATCGGATGTTATCGAGAAGCTTACAGGCGACAAGCCGCAGTTTTTCAGACCGCCGTACATTGACCACGATAAAAAGATGTATGATCTAATCGACCTCACCTTTATCTGCGGCTACGGCTGTGAGGACTGGCTCCCTGAGGTGTCGGCAGTGGAGAGGGTACAGAGAATCCTTGCGCAGGCTAAGCCGGGCTTCATTATCCTCCTGCACGATATGCAGGGGAATGTGCAGACGGTTGAGGCGATAAAGACTATTATTCCGGAGCTTAAAAAGCAGGGCTATGAGTTTGTCACGATACGCGATTTATTTAAGAAGAGCGGGGCTGTGCCGGAGAGAAATACCATATATATGGAAGTTAATTGACAGGAGAATACAGCATGGAAACAAGAGTTGAAGAGGCAGCGAAGAAAAAACAGTGCGGTTTTAACTGCGCACAGGCGGTGGCATGTACATACTGCGACCTTGCAGGCATTGACGAGGAGACGATGAAGAATCTGAATCAGGGCTTTGCGGTCGGAATAGGTGTCAGCATGGAGGCGACCTGCGGTGCGATTATCGGAGCAGTCAACGTGCTTGGGGCAATCAATAAGAACCCACAGAAAACGATGAAGAGTGCGAGAAACATAATCACCTCCTTCAAGGAGCAGAACGGCACCGTAATCTGCAAGGAGCTAAAGGGAATTGCGGATGGAGTTGTAAAGAGGGAGTGTATTGACTGCGTAAGGGATGCGGCAAGGCTTCTTGAAAATGAATTGGGTTAGTGAGCCACAGGATATGGAAATGATATTCTGCACATTTTTTAACAAAATGATTGCGCATACAAAGAATATAGAGTATGGAATTTATTACAGGAGCGCTGAAAAATATGTCCGGTTTTTTATGGATGAATATAGGAGAGCCGTTGAGGCATTATAATGGCATATTGTGACGAGTATATGCCGTATGACAGGCTGGATAAAGACATTGTGGTGGTGAAATGGGAGTGAAATCTGAGCGCGCCGGTTGAAATACTGTATTGCTAAGGATGATACATTGTGCTAACATGTGTGATAGAATTATAAACAGTATATAAATATTGCTTGGATGGGGGCGAAAAATTATCATTGAATAATGATTTCTACCCATCCTTACTGGTTTAAATGGAGGATAATTTCATGGAGCTTATGGATTTAATAAGAACGAACAGAACCTACCGCCGTTTCAAGCAGACAGCAGTATCTGATGAGATAATCGCGGAGGTACTGGAGGCGGCGCGCAACGCGGCGAGTGCGGCGAACAGGCAGCCGCTCAGCTATGTTGTTGTGAAATCGCAGAAGAAGGTTGAAGAGGTCTTTGCGCTCACCAAGTGGGCGGGCTATCTTCCACCTGAGCAGGGACAGCCAAAAAAGGGTGAGGAGCCTGTACTGTTCATCGGAGTTGTGGAAAATATGGACATTAACAAGAATTGTGACACGGATGCAGGGCTTGCCATCGCGAACATGAGACTTGCGGCATGGGCGCATGGAGTTGGAAGCTGCATTATAGGCGCATGCAATAAGCCTGAGCTTTCACGGATGTTCGGGCTTACACAGAATCAGGTGCTTCACACGGTTATCGCATTCGGATATCCGTCGCATGCAAGCAGCATTGAGGACATGAAAAATGACGATGTGAAATATTACCTTGATGGGAACCGCAACTATGTTGTGCCTAAGCGCAGGATAGACGATGTGGTGACGGAAATTTAATTTATAAAATTTACGAATTATCGTTTATATATGGGCAGGAAACGAAGTGGCTTGCGGATATTTTTGATTGCTGCAGAGCGTACGGAGGACATTGTCCGGACTACTGGATTTAGAGGAGGATGTACAATGAAATATAATCTTCCTGAAAGAGTTGAGCGGGAGATTGTTATGTTTGCCGGAAAACATTCGGTTACGAAGGTTGTGCTGTTTGGTTCGAGGGCAAGAGGGAGCAATACTGAGAGAAGTGATGTGGATATTGCCGTGTATGGTGGGGATTTTGATGAATTTTATTGGGACATCAAGGAAAACGTACATTCGCTATTGATGTTTGATGTGATTGATATGGATTCAGGGATATCGGAAGAATTGAAAAAAGAGATTGAGAGGGATGGTGTTGTCATATATGAAAAAGCTTGATAATTTTTCCAATTGCCTTGCTGTCTTGAGAAAAGCGGATTTTGAATTTGCAGATGAAAATGAAATATACAGGACAGGCATAATCGGACAGTTTAATTTGACATTCGAGCTTGCGTGGAAGGCGTTGCAGGAGATATTAAAGCTTCATGGAGCGGTGGAGGCAGAGACAGGTTCGCCCCGCGAGATACTGCAGCTCGGATATAAAATGGGCTTTCTGGATGATTCAGCCGTGTGGCTGTCAATGTTGAAAAAGCGCAATACATCCGTTCATATATACAATGAAGATGAGGCAGATGAACTGCTTCTTCTTATAAGGGACAGCTTCATACCGGCTTTTTCCGTGCTTGAAAATACGCTGATGAATAAGGCAAATGAAGCGGGAGAAAACTGGTAAGTCCGGCTTACAGATGTTGAACCCAAATACATTTTAAATAGTTAAAACAGGGGGAAATGTAAAAGATGAAATATATGACCTTCAATTCATCCTGCTCATTTGCCGGTGTCGCCAATATGCTTGAGAGCAAGGGACTTGACTTTCAGGATTATGAGGTTGCATTGGGGATGGAGCTTCCGTATATAGTGGCGAAGTGTGGCGGCGGCTATATGGCAGGTTCAATGCTGCAGGAAAAGAAGTATTTTGATATTTTTCTTAAGAAAAATGGTTATGAGTTGGTTGAAAATTACGTTGACAGGCAGGATGTCATAGCTATCTTAAATGAGATGGACTGCGCAATGCTCGGTATAAGAATTGACGAAAGACACAAGCATGCAGTTGTGTATAAGGGTGTGAACACTGCCGGCAATACATTGGTGTTCATAAATAATAAGCATGAGAAATCGGATGAACCCGCCAGGCTGGAGCTTACCAAAGATGAATTGCTGCAGCGGCTTGACGATAAGGTAATGGTTGCTTCACTTAAGGAGTACAGCGGTAAGGTGGACAGTCCGGTTCCGTTTATGGAGGCTTCGATTTCATGTCTTGATGAGCTGCATGGCGATATTGTCCGGTTCTGCGCTGATTTTCAACCGCATGAGAGTGTTGAGCGGACAAGGGACACATTGTTCCGTCCGGTTTTATTAGATTCGGTGGCGATGATGGAGCTGTTAGGCGAGAAAGACATGGCAGAGAACATAAAAAAACTTCAGAGAGCCTACATGGATGCGGCTTTTAAGAGTGGCGCAGAGCAGGTACAACTCTGCAGGCATATAGATATGCTTTTGCTGGAGCGGGTGATTGAGGGCTGGAAAGGGCTTATTGGGACAGGGGTCAGACCCCATGTCCCAAGTCTGGGACACGGGGTCTGACCCCTGTCCCATACACAAAGCGGTGACGGACAAGGACAATGAGGCGATAGTTGTATGGCTTAAATATCTCTGCGATTATGAGAAAACAGTGTAAGAAAAAGGGACGGTGTCTCGGGTAAAGCACCGTCCTTTATCTGTGTAATGGTTACAGGCACAGCTTAATAATACTGCACATCCTCACTCCGAAGCGCGGCGTCCGCCCATGCAGGCATTTCATCGGAGTCCGCAAGCTCTCCCGAGTGAACCTTTCTTTTGCCGAAAACATAGTTTCCGTCAGCATCAAACAAAAGCTCAATCCAGCCGTTGTCCGTGACCGTTCCGCCGACGAAAATTACGCTTTTGCTGCCATCGGAGTTTGCAAGCTCATATCTGAAATATGTGCTTTCGCTGCAAAGGTCAGTGATGTCATCACGCACATCGCCGAGCACAAAATAGAGCCGTCCGTCGGAAATCTCCGTGTACCCGGTGTCGGATATTTCAAAGGAAAACTTTACCATATTGTCGGTTTCCTCATAGATTATCTCGGCTCCGTCGGCACCATGAAAAATGCGCGTCAGGTATTCGGCGGCATTGACGATAGCCGCTCTGGTTGTTGGAATCATAAAAAGCACGGCGATGAATGTGGCGGCGCAGGCGGCGTAACGCATCCAAGTGTAATTCCGCTTTCGTGCATGCAGAAGATTATTTTTGATTGTCATTTTTGCTTCGGAATCCATCTCAAGCTTATCAAATGTGGTTTTAATTAAATTTTCCATAATCATTCCTCCAATCTTTTTTTCAATTCATCCTTGCCCCTGCTTATACGCATTGCGACGGCAGATTCGGATATTTGCAGAATTTTTGCAATTTCCTTATAGGTGTAACCTTCGTAAAAATGAAGATACACGGGGACTCGCTGAATGTCGGGAAGCTGCATGAGCTCATCATAGAGCTGCCGTTCGTCGTCGGTAAACGAGTCTGAAGTGCTCATGCCTTCCATGACCTCGTCATAGTCATCCGTATTTTTTGCGCGCTTGGATTTTAAATAATCTTTGCATAGGTTGGCGGTCATTTTAAAAAGGTATGATTTTTCGGAGCTGCTGTTTATCGCTATGTTTTTTGACAACAATTTCAAAAAGACATCCTGAACAATATCCTCCGCCTCTTGCTTTGAGCCCGTGTACGAGACGGCAAATCGGTACAGGTCGTCCGCATACGAATCAAACAGGGTTAGTATTCTGTCGGTTTTCACTCACGCTCCTCCTTGGTTTTTGGTATATTTTGCATTTATGAGCACTCATGAGTTTTTTGCTGCTCATATATATAACGATTCAGGAATAGGATTTCTCACAAATCATTCTACAAAAGATAATCCGGATGTGATATACTAAATGCAAATGTATCATATTTTGTGAATAAATATAACATGGAGGGCTGGTTTTATGGAACTTATGGATTTGATGAGAACTAACAGGACATATCGCCGTTTTAAGCAGACAGCGGTTTCGGATGAGATAATCGGCGAGATTATGGAGGCGGCACGCAACGCGTCAAGCGCGGCTAACAGGCAGCCTCTTGGCTATGTGGTGGTGAAATCCCCGGAAAAGGTCGCGGAGGTGTTCGCGCTTACCAAGTGGGCAGGCTATCTTCCACCTGAGCAGGGACAGCCAAAGGCAGGCGAGGAGCCTGTGCTTTTCATCGGTGTTGTCGAGAATACCGATATCAACAAGAACTGTGATACTGACGCGGGACTTGCCATTGCCAATATGAGACTTGCGGCGTGGGCGCACGGAGTCGGAAGCTGTATCATAGGCGCGTGCGACAGGCAGAAAATTTCCGAGATATTCGGACTCACCGATAATCAGGCGTTACACACGGTCATAGCCTTTGGATACCCGTCGCACACAAGCCGCATTGAGGATATGAAGGACGGCGACGTGAAGTACTATCTTGATGATAACAGGGATTATGTCGTGCCGAAGCGAAGAGTGTGCGATGTGGTGAAGGAAATTTGAGAACATTAAATTTAGGACGGTTTTAAATGAAATACATGACCTTTAACTCATCCTGCTCATTTGCCGGTATCGCTAATATGCTTGAGCGCATGGGGTATGCTTACGAAGATTATCAAGTTGCCGCAGGCATGGAACTGCCGTACATTGTTGCGCGGGACAATGGCGGCTACATAGCGGGGGCGATGCTGCAGGAGAAAAAATATTTTGACATTTTTTTAAAGAAAATCGGTTATGAGCTTACAGAGGAAAAGATAAGCAGGCAGAAGGTTTTTTCGTATTTGAAGGAAACAAAGAGCTGCGCGATGCTGGGAATAAAAATCGATGAGAAGCACAAGCATGCCGTTGTTTACACAGGTAATGACGGTGATGTACTGCTGTTCATCAACAATAAACACAGGGAATCCGATGAGCCGTGTGAGATGAGGCTTGATGAAGGGGAACTGCTGCAACGCCTGGATGAGGTGACAGTCGTCGCATCGTTAAAGCCTTATGAGGGCGGGGCGGTTAATCCGCTCCCTTATATGCAGGAATCGCTTGAATGTCTGGACGAGCTTTACTCAAAAGCAGAACAATTTTCGTCAGGGCATCAATCAAGGGAAAATGTTTTAAATACAGTGGATACATTGTTCCGTCCGCTGCTTCTTGATTCATTTGCGGTGATGGAGCTTGCAGGTTCATCGTCGGTGGCGGAGAGCATCAGGGATCAGCAGAAAAAATATATTGCTGCGGTGTTCAAGGGGCAGGCAGAGCGTATAAGGCTGTGCGATTATATTGATATTGCACAGATAAAAAATATAGTTGATGAGTGGAAAAGGCTGACAGAGGAAAGAATCGATAAATTAAAAAGGACAGTTTATTCATGAAAAACGGCACTCCATTTATGAAAAAAGAAGAGATAATAAAGCTGATAAAGTATGTTGCCGGTTCTGTGGCGGCAGTGCTGTTATCCGTGGCGGTCGGGCTTCAATTTGCTTACGCGGCGGGAATCATAACGCTTCTGACCATTCAGGATACCAAGCGGGAGACGGTGAGAATTGCCATTAAGAGAGTTGTTATTTTTTTTATAATGACGGTTCTCTCGGCAGCGATATTTCCGCTCGCAGGGTATCATGTGTGGGCGTTCGGAATTGTGCTGATTCCGTATCTTACATTCTGTATTGTACTGGATATGAAGGAGGCTATAGCTCCGGTAGCGGTGTTGTGCACTCACTATATTTCAGCGGGAAGCTGTTCATGGCAGATGATACTTAATGAATTTCTTATCCTTGTGATTGGTGTCGGGGTCGGAATTTTGCTTAATCTGTTCATGCCCGACAGCAGAGCGAAGCTTGTGGCATATCAGAGGACGGTTGATGACAAGATGGTACATATCCTGAAGAGAATGTCATTGTATATGGAGCGTGAGAACAAGTCGGATTACACAGGTGAGTGCTTTGATGAATTAGACAACATGCTTGCAAATCTTAAAAAAGAAGCGCTATACTATATGAACAATCATTTTCTTGGTGAGAATGATTACTATTATGAGTACATGCAGATGCGTTCAAGACAGTGCATTATTCTAAAGAGAGTGTATTCGGATATTGTGCGCCTCACAACAACGCCACAGCAGGTAAGTGCGCTGGCGGATTTCGTTATGAAGGTGGCGGACGAGTTCGCGGAGGAGAATGATGTGAAGGAGCTTTTAGAGCAGCTTGCGGGACTTCGGGAGAGCTATTCGGTTCAGGAGCTTCCAAGGAGCAGGGAGGAGTTCGAGAACCGGGCTATGCTATATCATATCATGGAGGATATGAGGGTCTTTCTTGAGATTAAGAGAGAGTTTGCCGGGGCTTGTTTTTTGCGGGAATGACACTTGCCAGAGGACAGATATGTAAGTATAATAATGTACATGGTTTCAAGCCAAATAAATTGCAGCTGTTCGGAAAAAGAGAATAGCTGCAATAATTTAAAAGGAGAAGAAAAATGGAAGGTAAAGAGGGAAAAATATTCTGCCAGAGTATGACAGACGATGAGAGACGGAATGTTTTCGGCGAGGGTTATTTTGCATATCTTGCGAAGATCTCCAAGAAGAAGGGCGCGATGGTCGGCTACATAATAGCGTTTTTGGCTGTGGGTGTGCTGTGCAACATTCCGGGCTGGGGCTTTAGGATTGATATGGACCTTATCATGGATGGCACGCATGAGGTCTCCGCGATAACTGTTGTGCTTGGAGTGCTGGGTGCTTTATGGTTTGCTGCCTCAACATTGTTTATCCGCATGGGAATAAAGAGGGCAAACAGGACGGCTGATGACTGGGTGAAGGAGGCCGCCAAGGGAAGCAGCCTGCCTGAGAGCGTGGTTCGTGATTTTGACAATCAGGTAAAAGCCGGAAACGCAAGCTTTCTGATACTTAAGGGAAAAAAGACGAAGCCGGTTCCTGTTATTATCACAGACGATTATATAGTTGAGGGTTCGATGGCGTACGTTAATGTGCATCCGATACAGGACATCATAGGCGCATGCTACACGCAGAGAGTCAATCCGAACAACAAGTTAATAAAGTATCAGTATATAGGTCTTGTAAAGAAAAATGGCAACACCATAATTGAGGCCGATGAGAAGTACGGCGATCCGTTCCTTGCATATTTGAAGGAGAGAATCCCTTCGCTTGAGGTGATTGGCGATGTGATGATAACGGAGAGCGACTACTTCGACTGGGTTAAGAAGCTTCAGAAAAATGCACAATAGTGTGAAAAAAACGAGGGCTTGTTATGAAAAAGGAAGAAGAAAAGACAAATGTAATGCGCATACTTGACCAGAAGAAGGTAAAGTACACACCGCACAGCTATGACCCGGAGCAGGCAGTAAGCGGAGTTGAGGTTGCAGCTGTGCTCAGACAGGATGAAGAGCGGGTGTTTAAGACGCTTGTGACAACGGGAAAGACAGGAAACCATTATGTTTTCGTCATTCCTGTTGCTGAGGAGCTTGATTTAAAGAAGGCGGCAAAGGCTGTCGGTGAGAAGTCGATTGAGATGTTAAAGTCTAAGGATTTATTGCCGCTCACAGGCTATATCCACGGCGGCTGTTCACCGATTGGCATGAAGAAATTTTTCAGGACAGTATTCCATGTTCCGTCGCAGGAGGCACAGAGCGCAGGCAAAAAGACAGCCTATGACTATGACACAATATTTTTCAGCGCCGGAAAGCTTGGCTATCAGGTTGAAATGCCGCTGGAGGAGCTTGATAAGGTAATCAGATTCGAGACTGCCGACATCATAGTGTAAAGTATGCTTGGGACACTGGTGTCAGACCCCTGTCCCACACAATCTGGGACAGGGGTCTGACACCAGTGTCCCAAAATAAAAAATTGATGTTTTTTAACATGGATTGGGTTGCAATACATTAAAATAAGTATACTTTATACGCTAAAAAGTTAATGATGTATCTTGACGCAGTAGAAACATGGGGGTATTATTTAAACATAGCCGCGTTGCGGCAATTGTTTTATCACTGGGAAAATCCTCTGCCGCAGGGCACGCGTTTTCCTTAAAAAACAAGGAGAAAAATTCACTACATGCACGCACATAAGCACAGCGTTTAATATGTGGCAGAATTTTTGCTTCGCAAAAACAAGGAGGCAGAATCCTCTCCTCGCATGAGCTCGGATTTTTGCTTCGCAAAAACAAGGAGGATTTGTTATATGGAAAAGAAGAATATCGACTGGGCAAATATCGGCTTCGGTTATATCAAGACCGATAAGAGATTTGTCTCTAATTATAAGGAAGGTGCATGGGATGATGGTGTGCTTACAGAGGATGATAAGGTAGTTATCAGTGAGTGTGCAGGCGTTCTCCAGTATGCACAGACATGCTTTGAGGGGCTCAAGGCATATACAACTGAGCAGGGTAAGATTGTTACATTCCGTCCGGACCTTAACGGTGAGAGAATGGAGAATTCATGTAAGAAGCTCATGATGCCTGTTTTCCCTAAGGAAAAGTTCGTTGACGCTGTATTAAAGACAGTTGAAGCCAATGCAGCTTACGTTCCACCTTACGGAAGCGGTGCTACACTTTATATCAGACCATATATGTTCGGAAGCAACCCTGTAATCGGTGTAAAGCCTGCCACAGAGTATCAGTTCAGAATATTCACAACACCTGTTGGCCCTTACTTCAAGGGCGGTGCTAAGCCACTCACAATCAGAGTATCTGATGTGGATAGAGCAGCTCCTCACGGAACAGGTGATATCAAGGCGGGTCTTAACTACGCAATGAGCCTTTTCAACATTGTAGATGCACATGAGCATGGCTATGATGAGAATATGTACCTTGATCCGGCTACAAGAACATACGTTGAGGAGACAGGTGGTGCTAACTTCATCTTTGTAACCAAGGATGGCAAGGTTGTAACACCTAAGTCCGGAAGTATCCTTCCGTCAATCACAAGACGTTCACTTCTCACAGTTGCCAAGGATTATCTTGGACTTGAGGTTGAGGAAAGACCTGTTGCAAAGGCAGAGCTTAAGGATATGGCAGAGTGTGGGCTTTGTGGAACAGCAGCAGTTATCTCACCTGTAGGTAAGATTGTTGACCATGGTACGGAAATCTGCCTTCCAAGCGGCATGAGCGATATGGGTCCTGTGACAAAGAAGCTGTATGACACACTTACAGGTATCCAGATGGGTCGTATTGAAGCACCTAAGGGCTGGATTTACGAGATTATGTAATTGTGCTCAATGGGCAGATTCTTTAAATGGTGACTAATTTATGTGCCTAGATTAATTAGGTTCGTAACAAATAGAAATAAGAGGAGTTCCGGATTGCGGGGCTCCTCTTATTTGAACATTGCGGATGGCCGGGACAGGGGTCTGACACCGGCGTCCCAGGATTGGGACACCGGTGTCAGACCCCTGTCCCAACCAAAGCAAGGAAAGGAAGCGTATGCAGGAATTTAAGTTTTTATGGAAATATATATCGCGGCATAAGTGGCGGTATATCGGCGGTATAGCTACATTGTTTGTGGTGGATTTTTTGAATATATATGTGCCTAGGTTTACGGGGGAAGCAACCGATGGACTCACTGCACATACACTCAGCTTTAATGGACTGTTAAAGATTATTGCGGCAATACTGATTGCCGGAGCACTTATAGCTGTCGGACGTTTCTTGTGGAGATTTTTCCTGTTCGGTGCGGCGAGAAAAATTCAGTATGAGATAAGAAACGATATGTTCATGCATCTTGAGCAGATGTCGGTTGAGTACTATAACGAGCACAAGACGGGAGACCTGATGTCAAGGTTTATCAATGACCTCAACTCCATCCGTATGGCTATAGGTATGGCTGTCATATCAGCGTTTGATGCTACGGTAATGGCTGTTATGGTTATATGCCAGATGATATTTTATGTCGATTTGAAGCTCACGCTGCTTGCAATTATACCTATGATATTCATTTTTGCAGGTGAGTTCTACTATGGTGCCATTATGGAAAAGCGCTTCAAGGAGAAGCAGGAGGCTCTGTCGGATCTGACCGATATGGTCCAGGAGAGCTTTTCGGGGGTCCGTGTTATAAAGGCATTTGTTCAGGAGAGAGCGGAGCTTAAGGCATTTTTAAAGTATAATGACAGCACAAGAGATAAGAATATGAGCGTCGCAAAGCTTCAGGCGGTGGTTATGCCGCTTCTTGATGTCATCATTGGTGTGAGCAGCCTTATAACCCTTCTCTACGGTGGTTATCTTGCACTTGTGGGAGATATAACACTTGGACGCTTTGTCGCGTTCAACCAGTATGTGACTATGCTTGTATGGCCTATGCTTGCAGCCGGCGAGAGCATTACCTCAATATCACAGGGACTTGCCTCGGCTAAGCGTGTGAAGGAGGTCTTAGATGAGAAGCCGGAGATATTTGATGCTCCGGAGGCGGACAAGGTCGAGAGGATTGAAGGACACATAACCTTTAACCACCTTACATTTATACACAATGGGCATACTGAGCCGACACTCAATGATGTGTGCCTTGATGTGCCGGCAGGTACAACTCTTGCTGTAATCGGAAGAACAGGTAACGGAAAGAGTACGCTGGTAAACCTCCTGCTGCATCTGTACAACACGAAGCCGGGAATGATACTTATAGACGGAAGAGACATAAATAAGATTCCGTTAAATGTTCTGAGAGCTAATATCGCGTATGTTCCACAGGATAATTTCCTGTTCTCAGACAGCCTTAGAAACAATATCGCCTTCGGTGCGGACGGCGATGATATGGGCGAGGTTATAAAGGCAACCAAGGCGGCGTGCATACATGACAATATTGTGGCTTTCCCGGATGGCTATGAGACGATAGTCGGCGAGAGAGGAGTGACCCTATCCGGCGGACAGAAGCAGCGAAGCTCAATTGCGAGGGCACTGATGAAGGATGCGCCTATACTCATCCTTGACGATGCGCTTTCGGCTGTCGATACCGACACAGAGGAGCATATCCTCAACAATCTGAAGGAGAACAGAAAGGGAAGGACAACCATAATCATCGCACACAGAATTTCTACAATTCAGAATGCGGATGTGATTATGGTGCTTGATGACGGAAAGGCTGCCGAGATAGGAAATCACAATGAACTCATGGCTAAAAACGGAATCTATAAGAGCATGTTCGACAAGCAGCAGCTTGAAGCGGCAAAAGGACAGACGAGCGGGGAGGTGGCTGAATAATGAAAAGACTTTTAAAATATCTTAAGCCACATGTGCTTACAATGGTTATTGTGTCCGTCATGGTGCTTCTCATAACTGTGGTTGAGCTTTACAAGCCTATCATAATCGGTAACGCCATAGACTACTATATAAACGGTTACTACAATCCTTATGCCATCGTCGATGAGGAGGCGGCAGGAGCTATACGCTACGGCGATGTATATATCAGCAAAAATTATGATGCAGCTTCCTATGATGGACCATTCTACCAGATGTTTCTGTACAATGACCGCTACTACATGGCGGAGAACATAACAACGGACGAATGCTTGACTTTAAAGGAGGCAGGACCGGAGGTGCTTTCGGGCTATGTCGACGGCGCGCGGTGCCTTTCAAGGGATGAGCTGAAGGAATTGAGACATTTTGATTTTACCGGGATATGCCACGCCGCGCTCCTGTATCTTGGGGCACTGCTTGCCGGATTTGTGCTGAATGCATTGCAGACATATCTGTTGCAGAAGCTTGGACAGGATATAATCTACAAGATGAGAGAGGAATTGTTTTCACATATCCACAGTCTCTCACTCAGCTTTTTCAACACACAGCCGGTCGGCAAGCTTGTTACCAGGGTGACCAACGATACTGAGGCGGTCAATGAGATGTTCTCAGGTGTGCTTGTAAGGCTTTTTAAGAATATTGTAAAGATTATCGGTTATGCGGTGGTCATGCTCTCTATCAATGTAAAGCTTGCGGGATATTCATTTTTACTCCTGCCGGTAATAGGCGTGCTCACATTCGTGTTCAGACATCTGTCGAGGCAGGCGTACAGAATAACAAGAAATAAGATTACGGATATAAACACATTCCTCTCGGAAAATATATCGGGCATGAAGCTTATCCAGATATTCACGCGGGAGAAGGAAAAATATGACCAGTTCGAGGAGAAGAGCATGGGACTTTTCAAGGCAGGCTTCAGGGAGGTAATGATATTTGCCATTTTCAGACCTGTCATCTACTTCCTGTCGATTGTGGCACTTGTCATAATCATCGGACGCGGAGGAAGCCTTGTGCTCGGAGGTGCAATCTCGATAGGTACGCTTTATATTTTCATAAACTATATAAGCTCATTCTTCGACCCGATTCAGGAGCTTGCAGAGCAGTTCGGAACACTCCAGTCATCACTTGCTTCGGCTGAGAAGATGTTCCAGATTCTCGATGTGAAGCCTGAAATTGTCAATACTTCACACCCTGTCGATGTCAAGGTTGACGGAAAAATTGAGTTTAAGAATGTATGGTTTGCTTATGAGAAGGACGAGTATATATTGAAGGATGTAAGCTTTACGATCAATCCGGGCGAAAAAGTAGCCTTTGTCGGTGCAACCGGTGCCGGAAAGAGCTCAATTCTCAATCTTATAGGACGTTATTTTGATATACAGAAGGGCGAGATTCTTATTGACGGCGTCAACATCAAGGATATTGACACGGATGTGCTGCGCGGTGCGATAGGGCAGGTACAGCAGGATGTGTTCCTGTTTACCGGTGACATAAAGAGCAATATTTCACTCAGAAATGAGAATATAACTCTTGATGAGATTAAGGCTGCAGCAAAATATGTCAATGCAGACAGCTTTATAAGCAAAATGCCGGGCGGCTATGATGAGCCGGTTACGGAGAGAGGTTCAACGCTCTCGGCAGGACAGAGGCAGCTCATATCCTTTGCAAGAACACTTGCATACAAGCCTTCGATTCTTGTGCTTGATGAGGCTACAGCCAACATTGACACCGAGACAGAGAGTCTTATAACGGAGGCTATGGAGAAGCTGATGACCGGAAGAACTACCATCATGGTAGCACACAGGCTCTCAACCATCCAGCATGCCGATAAGATTATGGTCATGGATAAGGGAAGAATCGTTGAATCGGGAAATCATCAAGAGCTTCTTGCACAGAATGGCGTGTACAGAAAGCTCTATGACCTACAGCTTGCGGCAGAGGTGACGAGGTAGGAATAAAATAACCTTCGGGAATGCCTCTTAGGGTGACGCGGCAGCAAATAAGACCTTGAATGAAATGCAGCAAATAACTGTATTCATTCAAGGTCTTATCTTTAATTGGCAGATTTATTTTTCAATAAATTAAATTCTATAATCATATCTCCGGCTTCGGGGGCTTTCTGCCGAAACCGGATTGGCGTCACGCTTTTAGTTACTTCTTTATTATCAGCGGAAGGAGTTTGGACTTTATAAGTGAGCCGAATGACATTACTATCATTGCGATAAGCTCAATATAAAAACCGATGCTAGGATATACCTTTATTGCATCCGAAAAATATTCAAAACCGCCAAGCACATCTGAAATATCACTCTTGATACCTATTAATGTTATAATAAAGAATGCCAGAGCGACATAAGATGTAATTCTTGCAAAAAGCTTCTTGCCGAATAAATTGGCTGCTATGTATACGAGAAGCACAAGGGTGATAAATACGGCATTGCTTGTTGTTCCGGAAAAGAAGTTGACGGACTGCTTTGCCTTCTCACCCAAAAAATCTACCTTACATGTAAGATAAGGTAAGAAAAGAGCGATAAATGCAACTACAGCGGCTATAAGCCCTGAAAAGTAAATGTTCTCCTTTACAATTGAAAAATCCATGTTTCCGATTTTAAAGGATACGAGCGGTCTGCCCGGTGCAGCAGGGGCAGAAGCAGCGGATGAAGTGGCAGCAGTCTGAGCCGGAGCGGCTATTCTGGCTCCGCAGCTGCCGCAGAATAATGCGCCATCTTCAAGTTGTGTTCCACAATTTGGACAAAACATAATAAATCCTCCTGTTAAATTTATAAAAAATTAATATTTTCTATTACATTAACACAATAAAGTGTGCGTGGCAATACCTAAATGCTATGATGTTGGGGGCACATTGAATAGATGTATTATGCCAGCCGGAAGTGTGACAGAATTTCAACAAATTATAGAAAATAAAATGTATATATGTTATAATAACAAAACTGTCAAAACAACGAAATTATTTTTTGATGGAAAAATAAGGATAGGAATAAAGATTATGGAAGTAAAAAGTAAAATTGGACAGACTGTGCTTGAGTATATTATGCTTACTCTTGCAACGCTGGTTCTGGTAGTTGGTGTGTATGTGTTTAAGTTCCCGAATAATTTTTCGTTCGGGGGAGTCACTGGTATATCTGTCATTTTAGGCGCGGTTCTGCCGTATTCACCGGCGTGGTTTACATTTGTCATCAATATGGTTCTTCTTGTTATTGGATTTATCTTTCTTGGGAAGAGCTTCGGAATAAAGACGGTGTATGTGAGCGTGCTTACATCGGTTGGCTTAAGTCTGTGTGAGAAGCTTTTTCCGATGGATGGTCCGCTCACCAACCAGCCTGTGCTTGAGCTTATATTTGCTATAGTTCTTCCGGCGGTCAGCGCAGCAATCATGTTTAATATGAATGCCTCAGGCGGCGGCACGGATATAATTGCGATGATTCTTAAGAAATATACAAGCTTCAATATAGGAATGGCTCTTTTTATTGTGGATTTGGCAATCACCATAGCGGCCTGCATGGTATTTGATATCGAGACGGGTCTGTTTTCGTTCGTTGGACTTATGGCAAAGACGCTTGTAATTGACGGAACCATTGAGAACGTCAACCTGTGCAAATATTTTACGATTATCACGGACTCACCGGATGATATTGTGCTTTTCATACATAATGAGCTGGGAAAGGGCGCGACCACATTCAAGGCTGAGGGCTCATTCACACATAAGCAGAAGTATGTCATTCTCACCGTATTAAAGAGAGGACAGGCGGTCGAGCTTCGTAATTATATCAAGCTCAACCACGGAAAAGATACATTTATTATGATAACCAACAGCAGTGAGATTATCGGAAAAGGTTTCAGAGGTTTGAACTGAAACACATTGACTAATGTAAGAAATAGAGATATATTTACTAATAAGATTCGTGTGTCAAAACATGCCAATTTAATGTATGAGTGTATATAGCATGTTTTGACATACGAATCCTGCTAAGTGTTTTATAGAAAATGTATAGTGCATGCGGCATGGATATGCGCCTGCAGGACGGAGGAGATTATATGGGAAAGATTATTTTGACGGGTGACAGACCTACAGGAAGACTTCATATAGGTCATTATGTGGGCTCCCTTAAAAGAAGGGTGGAGCTTCAGAATTCAGGTGAGTATGACAAGATTTTCATAATGATAGCCGATGCACAGGCACTTACGGATAATGCTGACAATCCGGAGAAGGTAAGACAGAATATAATAGAGGTTGCACTTGACTATCTTTCAGTCGGACTTGACCCGGCTAAATCCACTTTATTTATACAGTCGCAGATTTCGGAGCTTACAGAGCTTACATTCTATTATAGTAATCTTGTAACAGTATCAAGGCTTCAGCGCAATCCTACAGTGAAGTCCGAGATACAGATGCGTGGTTTTGAGACGAGTATTCCTGTCGGATTTTTTACTTATCCGATAAGTCAGGCAGCCGATATAACGGCATTCAAGGCAACCACTGTTCCTGTAGGCGAGGATCAGCTTCCTATGCTTGAGCAGACCAAGGAAATTGTGAGAAGCTTTAACAGAATATACGGCGATACGCTTGTTGAGCCGGAGATTCTTCTTCCGGATAACAAGGCTTGCTTAAGACTTCCGGGTATCGACGGAAAGGCAAAGATGAGCAAATCACTCGGCAACTGTATCTATCTTTCCGAGTCTGAGGCAGAGGTAAAAGAGAAGATTATGAAGAATATGTACACCGACCCGGAACATATCAGGGTTGAGGATCCGGGACATATTGAGGGGAATATGGTATTCACATACCTTGATGCTTTCTGCAAGCCTGAGCACTTCGCAGAGTACCTTCCGGATTACTCTGACCTTAATGAGCTCAAGGCTCACTACATGCGCGGTGGTCTTGGCGATGTCAAGGTCAAGAAATTCCTTATAAATGTTATGAACGAAGAGTTAAATCCTATCCGTGCGAGAAGAAAAGAGTACGAGAAGGATATCGCCTATGTATATGAGATATTGAAAAAGGGCAGCGAGGCAGCGAGAGAGGTTGCCGCAAAGACACTTGACGATGTCAAGAACTCAATGAAGATAAACTATTTTGCAGATCAGGCTCTTATTGATGAGCATATCAGAAAGTATCAGGGATAATTTCAGAGATATAATTTCAGAGATATAATTTCATATCAGGATGGTATGGGGCTGTCCGGAGCGAAAATTATATAAATAAAAGCAACTATATTTTGAGGAGGTACATTGAAATGGAAATCATTTCGGTAGCAGACAAGAGATTTAAAAAGTATGGAAAGGTTATTAAGAACATTGATTTCAGCTCACTGGTTGAAGAGATGAAAAAGACAGAGGTTCCTGAGGGTGTTGTATATGAGCCATCGGTTGAGCAGCTTGAGAGTCTTGAGGCAGCACAGGAGATTAAGAATAAGTTTTTCGGTGAGCTTCCTATACAGATTGGATACTGCAACGGCCACAACCAGCTTTTAAATGCAGCAGAGTATCACAGAAGCTCAGAAATCAATGTTGCGGCAACAGACGCTATTCTTATTCTTGGAAATCTCTGGGATGTAGAGGACGATTTTACATACGATACAGCTAAGATGGAGGCATTCTTAGTGCCTGCCGGAACAGCTGTTGAGCTGTATGCCACAACACTTCACTATGCACCATGCGGACCTGATAACAAGGGATTTCAGGTAGCTGTAGTGCTTCCGAAGGGAACGAACTATGAGCTTACAACACAGCATGCTGACTGTCCGGTATGTGGCGGTGAGGATGCACTTATAACAGCTACTAACAAGTGGCTTATAGGACATGAGGAGGGTGGACTTCCTAAGGGAAGCTTTATCGGACTCAAGGGAAAGAACCTTAATGTAGCAGAATAAGAGGTGGCATGCGGTGCGTACCATGCAGTTTAAGATGGAAAGACCGGGGCAGGTGGATGTCGGACAGATAGTTGATATCACGGAGGGAAAGCTTCCGTCCAGCTTCTATTATACAATAGAGCCTGCTGTGGCAATGTCCGGCAATTATCGTCTTGCCGAAAGGCTTATGGCGAGACAGGGAAAAGTGATTGATGTTGAGGAGACTCCGAGGGGATTCTTCGTGACATGTGAATTTAATGAATGATGAAAAGGGCAGATATGGGAGATTATCCTGTAGCTGCCCTTTTGCTTTTGGGGCGCAGGGGCTTGGGACACTGGTGTCAGCCCCCTGTCCCATCAGCCGCAGGGCCTTGGGACAGGGGTCTGACACCGGTGTCCCAAGCCGCCACAGCCTACGCAGTCTCAAAATATTTGAGTTGTATCTTGACATGCAGATTATATCATGTATAATAGTGGATGGTTTAGCTCTGCTAAACTTTTTGTTTAATTATTTGCATTATGTGCTGGGAGGGACAGGCAGTGCGGATCGGAAGTAAGATAAAAGAACTAAGAGTGTTGAAGGGTCTTACGCAGGAGGAGCTTGCAGACAGGGCAGAGCTGTCGAAGGGCTTCATTTCACAGCTGGAACGCGACCTCACTTCACCATCAATTGCAACCTTAGTGGATATTCTGCAGTGCCTTGGCACGGACCTTAAGACCTTTTTTGATGACACGGAGGATGACCGTGTTGTATTTAAGAAGGAAGATTATTTTGAAAAGACGGATACCGAGCTGCACAATATAATTGAATGGATTATCCCTAATGCACAGAAGAACATAATGGAGCCGATAAGGCTTACACTTGAACCGGGCGGTTCTACCTACCCGGATAATCCGCATGAGGGCGAAGAGTTCGGTTATGTTCTGTCGGGTTCGATAAGCATTATTGTTGGGAATAAGCGATATAAGGCGAAAAAGGGAGAATCATTCTATTTTGAGCCTAAGTATAAGCATTATATAGAGTCGAAGAGCGGAGCCGTTATTATATGGGTAAGCTCACCACCAAGCTTTTAAGGATATTTTCAGTATCAATCTATTAAGTGGTATGGGAGGAAAAAATGAGCAACAAGATAATTGAGTTAAAGGGATTGACGAAGAACTTTGATGACCAGCAGGTACTTAAGGGTATCGATTTGAATATATATGAGAATGAATTTCTTACGCTTCTTGGTCCAAGCGGATGCGGTAAGACTACGATATTAAGAATAATAGCGGGCTTTGAGGAGCCAAGTAAGGGCGAACTGCTGTTTAACGGAATCGATATTTCCAAGGTTCCGCCTTACAAGAGGGAGATTAACACGGTTTTCCAGAAATATGCACTTTTTCCTTTCCTGGATGTCCATGACAACGTGGCATTCGGGCTTAACCTTAAGAAGGTTGACAAGTCTGTTGTAGACCAGAAGGTGAGCAGAATGCTTAAGCTTGTGGGACTTGAAGGCTTTGAAAAGAGGGATGTCACACTTCTCTCCGGCGGACAGCAGCAGCGCGTCGCCATTGCGCGTGCGCTTGTGAATGAGCCGAAGGTTCTTTTACTTGACGAGCCACTTGGCGCTCTTGATGCAAAGCTCAGAAAAGAGATGCAGTTCGAGCTTAAGAAGATTCAGAAGGAAGTCGGAATCACATTTATATTTGTCACACATGATCAGGAGGAAGCACTTTCAATGTCTGATACCGTCGTTGTAATGAATAATGGTATCATTCAGCAGATTGGCTCCCCGGAGGATATCTACAATGAGCCGGAGAACAGGTTTGTTGCGAATTTCATCGGAGATTCAAATATTATAGAAGGAAATATGATAAGGGATTGCCTTGTATGCTTCGATGGCATAGAGTTCCCTTGTGTTGATAAAGGTTTTAAGGATAACGAGGAGGTTGAGGTAGTACTCCGGCCTGAGGATATAGATATAGTTGAGCCTGATAAGAGCAAGCTGAAGGGAAAGGTTGCCTCTATCGTGTTTAAGGGTGTACATTATGAGATAATCGTGAGAACTGACCGCCGTGATTACAAGATTCATACAACGGATTACCATGAGGTCGGAAAGGCTGTCGGACTCAGCTTCACGGATGAGGACATCCATGTAATGTACACTATGGAAAACTAATTTGGGACAGGGGTCAGACCCCGGTGTCCCAGAGGTTGGGACACCGGGGTCTGACCCCTGTCCCAAGGAAAGGATATTATGAAACAATTTAAAAATCTGGTAAGACCATATCTTATCTGGTCATTCATATTGATTGTTGTGCCCCTGCTTCTCATTGTGCTGTATTCGGTTACCACAGGGGGGAACAGTCTTGTAAATATCCAGTTTACGGGTGAGAATTTTAAAAAGATTTTTGAACCGGTTTATATGAATGTTTTTATACGTTCCTTCAAGCTGGGTGCAATCACCACAATAATAAGCCTTATAATCGGATACATGCTTGCGTATGTTATCTCAAGGTTCAGCGATAAGGCACAGAATATACTTATACTTGCGGTAACAATACCTACATGGATTAATATGCTTCTGCGCACCTATGCGTGGATAAGTCTTCTTTCGGATAATGGTATCATCAACTCGTTGCTTGCGTTCCTCGGACTTGACCCTGTTACGATGATGTACACGGACTTTTCGGTTATAATAGGTCTTGTGTGTGACCTGCTTCCGTTTATGGTTATACCTATTCACACATCTCTGGCTAAGATGGATCATTCACTTATAGAGGCGGCGTATGACCTTGGAGCCAGGCCTGTCACGGCATTCTGGAAGGTAACCTTCAAACTTTCGATTCCGGGAGTTGTAAACGGAACGATAATGGTATTCCTGCTCTCTATATCGAGCTTTGTCATTCCGAAGCTTCTCGGAGGCGGACAGTATGTGCTTATAGGAAATCTTATTGAGGAACAGTTCATTTCCGTGGGCGACTGGAATTTCGGAAGTGCTATCTCAATGTTACTTGCAGTGGCAATCCTTATCATGATAAGAATTATGAAAAAAATCGATCCTGATGAGAATGGAGGTGCTTAAGCTTGAAGAAGCGTGGAAAGTTAGGCTCAATAATATATATAGCAATCTGCTTCGCATTTTTCTATATACCTATTATCGTGACCATGGTGTTCTCGTTCAACTCATCAAAGTCACTTACAAGATTCACGGGCTTCAGCCTTAAGTGGTATCAGGCACTTGTCGAGGACAGAAATATTATGAGTGCAGTCGGAGTATCACTCAGTATCGCCGTCATAGCGACAGCTGTGGCAACGATACTTGGAACCATAACAGCCATCGGTCTTTCGAGAAACCGCAGGGTTGTCAAGGAATGGCTTATAAATGTCAACAATATTCCGATTATGAACCCGGAGATAGTTACGGCAATAGGGCTGATGATTCTTTTCTCTTCAATGAAAATTGACAGAGGTTATGTGACGATGCTTCTTGCACATATATGTTTTTGTACACCTTATGTCATAACGAGCGTCTATCCTAAGGTCAGAAGCCTTGACCCTAACCTTGCCAATGCGGCTATGGATTTGGGTGCGACACCGTTTCAGGCACTCACCAAGGTTATCGTGCCGATGATTAAGCCCGGGATATATGCAGGCATGCTGCTTTCGTTCACAATGTCGCTTGATGACTTTGTTATCTCATACTTTGTAACCGGAAACGGAGTAGCCAATATCTCTATTGTCGTATATAACATGACGAAGAGAACCAACCCTACAATCAATGCATTGTCGGCGATTGTTATTGTGATTATCATAGTCACGCTTCTTATCGTTAACCTTGTCCCGGAGGCAGTGAAGAAGAGACAGGAAAAAAGAGCTGAAAAGAATAAGAAGCTGATACAGGAAAAAATAGATTTAAAATAAATCAGAATAGAATGAAAAAAATAATTAAAAGTAGAATATACTGCTGAACATATAATGCGATTATAAGGTTTAATATGGAAACAGGATTTTTATTATGTATAAGCGCAATAAAATGGCAGGATGGAGGACTGAAATGAAGAAGAAAATAGCAGCATTAATATTATGTGTATGTATGGCGGCACTTGCCTTAAGCGGGTGTGGTTCCTCGGGAAAGAAGACACTCAGGGTGTACAATGCCGGAGAATATATTGACAAGACACTTTTATCAAAGTTCGAGAAGCAGTATAACTGCAAGGTAGTATACGAGACCTTTGACTCTAACGAATCACTCTACACAAAGGTTATGAGCGGAAGCAAGTACGATGTGCTTATTCCATCGGACTATATGATAGAAAGGCTTATCAAGGAAAATTACCTTCAGCCGGTCGATTGGAGCCTTATAACAAACAAGGACAATATTATTTCGGATTTATACGGAAGAAGCTTTGACCCGGAAAACACATACTCAGTGCCTTACTTCTGGGGCTCTGTAGGTATTCTCTATGATAAGACTGTTGTGTCTGAGGAGGATGCGAAGGAGGGCTGGAACCTTCTTTTAAATGAGAAGTACAAGGGTGACCTCTATATGTACGATTCAGAGAGAGACTCATTTATGATAGCACTCAAGGCACTTGGATATTCAATGAACACCAAGGATTATTCGCAGCTTGATGCCGCTTATGAGTGGCTCTGCAATCAGAGAGATATCATGGAGCCTGTCTATGTAGGTGATGACGTTATTGACAATATGATTTCGGGAAACAAGTCAATTGCGGTTGTATACTCAGGCGATGCTGCTTATATCATGTCTGAGAACGATAAGCTTGCATATATTGAGCCGGAGCAGGGAACCAACATCTGGTGTGACTGCATGGTCATCACAAAAGACTGCACAGACACAGAGCTTGCCCATCAGTTCATGAACTTCATGCTTGATGAGGAAAACGCTCTTGCAAATACCGAGGAGGTTGGGTATTCTTCACCGGTTAAGTCTGCGTTCGAGGCAATGCAGGAGGATGTTTATAAGGGCATAAGTGCTTATGTAACAAGAGTCGGTTATGATAAGGATGAAGTATTTGCATATCAGGAGACAGAAATTAAGTCATACTGTGCAGACCTTTGGACGAAGGTTAAAGCTCATTAATTACCTGAGAATAAAAAATATAGAAGGAGAACGTGCTGGCTGTGGTGTGTTCTCCTTTATAATTTATCAATAAAAAATGAAAGTTGGTCAATTTTTATTGAAAAAAATTAATTAAGCAGTATAATGGGGATATACATAAAATATATGTATATACGGAACGTGTGGGAGAACAGCCATACTTACATTATTTAAGGTGAAGGGAGAGCTAATATGAACAAGACGTACAATATTTCGGTAGACTGTATCAATTGTGCAAATACCATGGAGGATATTGCCAATAACACACCGGGAGTCATAGATGCAGCTGTCAGCTTTATGACACAGAAGCTGGAAGTCGAGTTTGAGGATGGACAGGATGATAAAAAGGTAATGGCAGAGGTGCTGAAGGCCTGCAGGGAGGTTGAGCCGGACTGTAAGATTGAATTTTAATAAATCCGGGACAGGGGCAGGCTTTGGTTAAGCTGCCTGCTCCATAAATAGGTGAAGGAGTGCCATGCATACACAAAAATCAATTACAATAGTATCCAACAGAAGGAAAAGGACACTTTCAGTCAACCATATACTTTATATTCATATGCGCAGAAAGCATGCAGATGTACACATGGATAACGGAGAGGTCATCGAGACAAGAACAACTTATAAGGAATTCTGTGATATGCTCGGGGATGCTTTCATTGAGGTCAGAAGAGGTAATCTTGTATCAGTTATAGCCATACATGATGTGACGGATATGGTAAATCTTAATAACGGTATGGCAGTGGAATATACGATTAGCCGAAAAGAGGAAATAGAAAACAGATTATATCAGAGACAAAGAAATATTATTATGAATTTTTCAACGGAAGGAATTCCCGGTTCGTTTGAGGAATATCGTGAATATTATAAAAGCTATGAGAATATGCCGTTTGCGTTTACGGACATTGAAATGATATTTGATGATGACTGAAATGCCATTTTCACGACACTGGATTATGCATATAGAAGCATGTCTGCGGATTAAAAATAAGAATTAGAGAAGGGAGAAAAACAATATGAGAAAAAAATACGAGGCATTGATGAACAGTATCAATGAAGGAAAGTACACGGGTCGTGAGATTATACTTGCAGGAATGGTTCTGTTTCTGACGGGAGCATTGTTTGGGGTGTTCTTTTCACCGAAAAAGCATCAGGTAATCGGAAGCAATAACAGAAACAATGGAAGTAATAACGGACCGACAACCAATCATAATCAGGGTGATAAAGAGAACATGGAAAATGAAGAAAAGCACGATTGAAAGTAGAGCAGTAAATGGGGGGATTTTATGTATACATATATAACATTAAGAGAAAGACCACAGTTAAAGAATTATGCATCAGAGTGGTTCCACAGTAAGTGGTATGTTCCAAAACAGGCATATCTTGAATGTATGGAAGCGTATATTAACAGTGAAACTGAATACGGCTGGTATCTTTGCATGGATGGAGAAAAAATCGTTGGTGGTCTGGGTGTGATTGAGAATGATTTTCATGACAGAAAAGACCTCACACCTAATATCTGTGCGGTTTACACGGAGGAGGAGTACCGCTGTAATGGGATTGCAGGGCATCTGCTTGACATGGCTGTGGAAGACCTGAGAGCAAAGGGCATATCACCTGTTTATCTGATTACAGACCATACAAGCTTCTATGAGAGGTATGGCTGGGAGTTTTTGTGTATGGTTCAAGGGGATGGTGAGCCGCACATGACGAGGATGTATATTCACAGATAATAAATTCTTAATAATTTCTTTATAATTTTATTAGCACTCACCTCTTGACATTGCTAATAAAAAGATGTATAACGTACTCAGAACAAAGGAAAGGAACTAAAAAAGGTAGAAGGAGTTACGAATTACCTTGAGGTTCCTCGTACATCCCGGTTCCAAAAATGAAGTAACAGAAGGTAATAATTTTAGGTTTTGTTTTTTAGGAAAAGGAGAGATGACTTATGTTAATGCCTAGTATTTTTGGAGAGAACTTATTTAATGATGATTGGATGAACTTTGGATTCCCTGAGGTTGACAAGGCTCTGTATGGTAAGCATGCAGGACATGTGATGAAAACAGATGTGAAGGAGACAGAGACAGGATACGAGGTAGACATTGACCTTCCTGGATTTAAGAAGGATGAAATCAATGCTAAGCTTGATAATGGTTACCTGACCATAAGTGCTGCAAAGGGTCTTGATAAGGACGAGCAGGACAAGAATGGCAAGTATATCAGAAGAGAGCGTTATGCAGGTTCGATGAGCCGTAGCTTCTATGTAGGCGAAGGTGTTACCGAGGAGGACATCAAGGCTAAGTACGAGGATGGTATTTTAAGACTTGTGGTTCCGAAGAAGGATGCCAAGGCTGTTGAGAACAAGAAGTATATAGCTATTGAAGGCTGATGCAATAATATATAAAATAAATGCGAAGCATCGATTTTATATGAGCAAGCAGCGAAGCGGATTGCGAATATCATTGACAAAAAGAAAGAAGCGATATATATGGATAAGAATCCAAAACACCCGTTAAAGAAGAGAAAAGTACAGCAGAAGGTTAACCTGACTGCTGAGAACGGCGAGGAGGAGCATACTTCAGGAAAGCATAAAAAGCATTATGAATAGCGGATTGAAGTAGTTTTAAGAGCCGGCTTTTGAAAAGGAAAAATTGAATATTGTTTTGAACTTAAAGGCACCGCGGCAGAGATTGACGCGGTGCTTTTTCGCATTATAAAGCTATTTTTTTATTACTAAGAACTATTAAAAGCAGGTTGATTTTAGGTGGTCTGCATGTTATTCTTCTTTAGAAGAATAAGGTATTTTTGTTGATATGTGTCAGGTATGTTTCATTTGGAAGTAAAGGGAGATATAGATGATAAGGTTTAAATGTTTTCATGGAACATCATTAGAAAATGGTCAATCTATTATTCAGGAAAATCATTTTCGTCCAAGTGATACAGACAGCTTAAGGATGGGTGTTGGAGCATATTTTTTCTGTCAGGCAGGAGAAGACGATACTTATCCTGTTAGATGTGCAAGGGAACTGGAGAAATATCATATCAAACAGAAAAAACATCCTAATCAATATGCGATTCTATCATGTTGATGGATAAGGATAATAATATCTCTTATGGAAATGAAGTAGAGTATATCCTGTATGGCGGGACAAATGACAAAAACCACAGTAAAATAGATACGTCATTGTTCTTTATCAGATATGCATTAAATTTGGGACCGATACTGCAGTTATATTGGAATGATGAAGATTTGAAGGTAATTGCAAATGGAATTTCAGCAGTAACACAGGGAATTATTCCGGCACCATTGGTTAAATTGATTATTGTACTGGGAGTAAATGCAGCAGAATCAGCAGTAGATAGAAATTACTTATTAGCAGGATTACCTGTGGCATTTTATAAAGATGATCCAGGTCATCAATTGTTTGTTCAAATTGATTTATCTAACAGGTCGGCATTTCAGGATGCGGTAGTAAATAAGAGTACGGATTATATAAGTTCCATCACGAATATATCACAGCCAGCTATTAGTGAATCCATAGTATCTTTCTCATACAGTGAATATATCAGCACATTTTTGTTTATAGAATTGTGTACAGCACCGGATGATATCTATAAGAGAACAGCAGATGTGATACAGACCACAATGGCGCAGAATGACTCAGAGTTTGTATTGTCTAAATCATTAACCTATTATACGATAGAAACGAAGGTGCGGGTGAAGCCAATGATGATGACATTACCATATGCACAGCAGAGTGGAGTCACTGTGACGGATACAGATACCTGGAATACCTTCGAGTACAAAACATCCAAGGGGTACTAATAAATATAACTAATATTATGAAACGTATAGTTGTAACACTATACAGAAAGAGGGAAAGTTTGAAAGAAAAACTTTCAAACTACTTATTGGTGGCAGTACTGCAAGCAA